>MAAC01019316.1_pt1 | contig 90669 bp, 81 predicted proteins | sample 1115981 | NCBI WGS metagenome assembly MAAC01 (sample SAMN04961126, study PRJNA320927) | seawater metagenome | isolation source: sample BD02T64 sea water enriched with oil for 64 days | place: USA:Gulf of Mexico | collected 2013-07-27 | reverse complement strand
CATGGACTTACAGCAACGAGCGGCCCAATATGGGCATCGGCGGCATAACACCCGCAATGAAACTGAAAATGGTCGCGCGAATTCTATGAATGGGCCCCATTAAAAATGGGGGGATTACCATTCCATGTACTCACCTGCGTTGGATACAGTTGGCACTTAGCTGCAATTTCATGAACTGTCTTGTCTCCACGCAGCGCCTCAAGCGCCACAGCAGCCTTAAACTTGTCTGAAAATTCCGTCTCTCCGCCATTCTCGTACCCATTCTCTCGTGTTTGATACATCTTAGCACGCTGTCCAATTTTGCAAGACAACTTCACTACATCAAAGTCGGGGGGGGCAGGTCAGAGACTAGAATTGATCAAAATTACCCGACTTGTTTGATGCAGATTCTTCTGCGAAAAGTGGAAAAATCCTCGATTTGAGACTCGAGAGAACCATATATTTCCCGAGTAATTCTTGCTCATTATAACTTAACGTACCGCTGTCGCATAAAGTGGAATAAACAGTGTGGAATTTACTTAAGTCCTCAAGGTTTTGCTGAAGTCGGTCAATGTTTTGGAGATGAGAAATAAGTGAATCCGGAATCTCAGGTATTTCTTTTGCTGTGCTCCCTATATCTGATTGAATCACTGCGCATAGATCCGCAAGGCTCTCCAGAACCGCAGCCAAATTTCTCATTGCGTGAGAGGTTGGAATATCTTCGTTGTGCCGAAAACGTTCGGTACATGAGGCAGCGAGTTTTTGAGGTGAGGAACCAGATAGCTGTGACATTTAGAGACGCCCAACCACGGCTTCGATGCAGTTTTTGAGTTCCTGCGGAGTAAACGGTTTTTTCAAAAAGTTATTCATCCCCAGCTGCTTGCCGGATTCAACAACTGCGCGATCTGCACGCCCGGTTATCAAAATAAATCCGACACTTCGGGTGTGTTCGTTGCTTCTCAAAGCATGTAACAGATGTAATCCGTCCATATTGGGCATGTTGTAGTCTGAGATGACGAGGTGAACGGGGTATTTCTGAAACGCCGCTAACGCAGATGTCCCATCCGCTACTGCGGTGACGTCACGAACTCCGAATTCATCAAGAGCCTGCGTGATAAGCCCCCGGCTGGTGGACATATCATCCACGACCATGACTCTAATTTGTTCTCGCAGTGACATTTGTGTCTCCAATTTCTATTAGCCAATTTCACTATCGGCTGGATTTTTGGTATGAGGTCATTCCGGCGCTTTGAAAACTGGGGGCTGCAGACGAAGTTAATCTTTCAGAATGTCCTATAAAAAGCCATCCGCCGGGGCAGGTCGCTGCTTCAAACTTAGGCCACAGCACATTCTGTGTTTTCTGATCAAAGTAAATCACGACATTCCGACAAAAAATCACATTGAATTGTGTTTTCATGGGCCATTCTTGAAGCAGGTTCAGCGGATTGAAACGGACTAATTTCCGGACGTCTGGATCTATCTGCAAAGTGGTGTGATTTTGAAAAAAATATTTTTCGATGTAACTGTTGGGAACCGCATTCAGATCTGACTCGTCGTATGTGCCCTCACGGGCCGTGTGGAGAACTTGAGTATCAATATCGCTGGCCAAAATTAGAAAGTCATACTTTGCAATTTCAGGGAGCATCTCTGAAAATGTCATTGCCAAAGAATATGGCTCATGACCTCGTGAGCAACCTGCAGACCATATTCGCACGGGCTTACCCTTTTTTAACCGTGCAATAAGGGGGGGAATGACCTCTTTTACGAGGGTATCGAAGTGATGCGGTTCGCGAAAAAAACTCGTTACGTTTGTTGTTAGTGCTGAAATAAGTTCTCTGCGCTCGGCCGTTTGTGATGGGGTTTCAATTAACGTGCAGTACTCGTTGAAACTGTTAATATTTAGCTTTCGCAATCTTTTGATTAGCCGCGATTCCATCATTGACGCTTTTTGAGTTGTAAACTGCAAGCCAGCTTCGGTTCGTACAAAAGTTGCTATACGATCGAAATCCTCCGGGAGCATTTTGATACGCTTGGCCTTGGCTTCAAATGTTATACTTCCCCTTCCTATGTTCATGCTGCCAAATGCTCGCCTGTTGAGAGGGTGTTATGTAAATCCAGAATACGGATCATTCTTTCATCTTCAATAATAAGCGCGCTCACAAATCTGTGCTGGTTATCACCTGCCATATCTGGAGGACTTTGTAAGTGGGTGCGCGAAATGGTGAGAATGTCGGATACTGCATCAACCAAAAGACCAACTGTTTCATCATTTTCGTGAACAACAATCACGACGGAACGATCGTTGTTTTCATCTGGTGGAAGTGCAAGGCGTGCTGCGAGGTCAATTATAGGAAGTACTGTGCCGCGAAGGTTTATAACACCACGTACATAGTCAGGTGTATGTGGTAAAGGAGTCGCCTCAGTCCAGCCCCGAATTTCACGCACAGACATGATATCCACAGTATATTCCTGAGCACCAATCCTGAATGAGAGATATTCTGTCAAATCTGCGGTGCTGTCCTGTACTTCGTCTGTCATGCTCTCGCTCCTGTTCGTTGTGGATTGGTACGGGTATTGCGGGTCCGACCACTTGCATTTGCAATGACATCACCGGAATCAAGAATGAGTGCAATTTGCCCATCTCCCAAGATAGTAGCGGCTGCAATTCCAGAAATTGCCCCATAACTATCTTGCAGCCCTTTAATTACGACTTGTCGTTGTTCAATAATTTTGTCGATAACAACAGCGGCCATGCTGTCTTCTTCGGCGGAAATCAGCAGCGCGACACAGTCATCATATGTCGATCTTGGTCTCGAAAAACCTAATTCTACGGCAAGATCAAGCAGTGGAACAAACTGGTCACGTAGTTGAACGACTGTTGTCGCGGGTCCTATTTCACGAAGATTTTTGGCACTGAGTGTTATTGTCTCAATTATGTTGTTTAGAGGTACAACTAATGTTTGCCCCGTAACTTCGATGACCATTCCGTCCTGAACTGCCAGTGTTAGTGGAAGGCTGATTGCAAACGTTGTTCCTTTCCCCCTTTCAGAAAAAATCGTTATACGCCCACCAAGCGCTGTGATGGAGTTGCGGACAACATCCATCCCAACGCCACGACCAGAGAGGTTTGAGATTTCCGTCGCCGTGGAAAATCCTGGTAAGAACAATAGGTTATCTATTTCTGCATCTGAAAGTTGTGCGCCTTCAGCGATCAGCCCTTTTTCTATGGCTTTGCGAAGTACAACCGTGCGGTTAATACCGCCCCCGTTGTCTGATACTTCGATAAGAACCTTGCCTGACTTATGGGATGCTGAGAGTGTCACCGTCCCTTGTTGCGATTTTCCTGCCGCCAGACGTTCTTCAGGTTCTTCTAGGCCATGATCCACGGCATTGCGGATCATATGGGTCAATGGATCGGCGAGACGTTCAATGACTGTCTTGTCAACTTCGGTGGATTCACCGATTGTCACGAAACGCACATCTTTTTTGACCGCAGAAGACGCTTCACGAATGATGCGTCCCATACGCTGAAAAAGGGATTTAACTGGTTGGGCGCGGATGGCCATGACACTGTCTTGTATATCTCGTGTCAGTTGCATGAACTCGTCGAGGCCAGCCCCGACATTCTGGTCACTGCCAATGCCTGCTTCAACGACACTCTGGCTAAGCATCGCTTGATTGATAACAAGTTCACCAACAAGGTTTACGAGGCGGTCCACTCGGTCAAGCTCAACCCGTACCGTACTGCCAGTTTTGGGAGCCTTATTGTCGCTTCCGTTTTTTGGAGGTGCCTTCTTCGTAGCATCGGAGAGAGCTGTATTTTGAGGGGGCGTGGAAGATGCGGGAGGTATCGCTGTGGCAGTTCCTGTCTTTACTAGGAGTTCTTCCCTTGGAGCGACCGGAGCCAGATCTGCTGATGGAGTAGGAGGTGAAGATAGTGTGCTAAGGCCTTCGTTTGGTGTGTTTACTTCGATGGTGAGTTCACACAAGTCTTCAACAAAGTCGAATATTTCATGCACGTCTTGTTCTGCATGTGCCGTATCCAATTCAATTGTCCAAGAAAGATAGCTCTCTTCGTCCTCTAGGTGGGTAATTGGGGGTAGATCGTCACACATACATCTGATTATTGTTTTGCCAAGGTCAGAAAGTGCTTTTAACAAATGCAGGGGTTCATTCCCGGATTCGAACAATGATGGGTCTGGACGAAAACGGATGAAAAAACGGTTTAGTGCAACATCTGAAGCCGGCTTTTTGTTATCGTGACTTCCCAACGGTTGAGATGACGGGCTAGTTTTATCTAGATTGTCATCCGCCGCCGCATCAGGAAAAGACGTGAGATCGGGCAGTGGTGAGGCTGACGAAACGCGCGTTGAAGGAGAAATATTCCCAAGGTTGCCAATTGGAGGTAGATCCATAGACACGCCCATTGGCTGAAAATCTACCGGATCGACCTCTTGTTCGGGTTCGCTTCGTTCACCAAGGAAAGCCTGCAGAGCTACAACACTTTCATCAACCCGCGCTTTAGAAACTTCGGTTTCGTCACGACTGGCAATAACAAGATCACAGAGAATGTCGCTGGCGTGTAGAAAGGTTTTATAGTCGTCTGCATTTGGCGTTTTTTCTCCAGAGCGAACGATGTCCATCGATGTTTCGAAAATATGGGCAAAGCTGACCAGAGCCGTCAGGCCGAAAGCACCTGCGCCACCTTTGATGGAATGCACTGCACGGAATACTTCATTGATGGTTTCTGGGTCATCGTCGCCTTCCTCAAAACGCTTCAATCCGTCCTGAAGCTGCTCAAGAAGTTCTTCGCACTCCAGAAAGAAGGAAGCTTTAATTTCGGCCATCGGGTCAGACATGATGGACCTCCGTTATCCGGTTACGAGCTGAAGAGCGCGAACAAGTTTGGGGGGATCAAAAGGTTTAACGATCCAGCCGGTAGCGCCAGCATTTCGAGCCTTTGTTTTTAGTGTATCTGCGCTTTCGGTGGTCAGAACGAGGATAGGGATCCCCCGATATTTTTCTTGGCTTCTTACCGCGCCAATAAAGCCAAACCCATCAAGGCGAGGCATGTTGATATCGGTGATGATGGCGTCAGGTTTTTCCATGTGTTCAAGGACTTCCAACCCGTGTTCGCCATCATTGGCAAGGTGGGTTGTGAAGCCAGCATGATTTAATGCCAGATTAAGCATATCACGCATTGTACGACTGTCATCGACGGCAAGAATTCTCAGGTTCATTCTAGTCCTCCCTGGACAAGTTCGCAGGTGAGGCCAAAGACGGCCAGTTGTTGCGTAAAGACTTCTCCTGTGTTTCTGAAAGAAAAGGCTGTACCTGCAGCCTTATGAGCACGAGCGGCTGCGATCAGTGCCTGTAAACATAGAGTGCCCAGATGGGTCACCTCAGTTGTGTCAATGTCGACATCCTGATTGCTGGTCTTAGAAAACTCTGCAATCAGCGGATTCACTTCACCTAGACCGAGACGGGCAGGTAGCTTGATTGTATGAGTGCTGATCATGCGGCTCTCCGAAGGTTGTGGGTTCAACATCGGACCAGACCCGATCCTATTTGCTAGGACTGGTTTAGGGCAGGGGAGTTAAATTTTGCTTACGCTGAATACAACGTCTGCGATCTGAGCTGATTTGTGAGGAAAATATTGGGGGGCGAGACGTTGGTTGAATTTGATGAAAATTCCGTAGATTCCACTTTGAAATTCTGTACCGAATTGAAAGTAATTAAAAAACAACCTGTGCCTTGATTTTTGCGGTTTGGGGGAGGCCCAAGTTTAGGGCGATCTGTATTTTGCAAAAACGCGTTCATATGGGGAGTGTTTCAGGTTGGGTTGAGAAGAAAGCGTGTTTTCATAGGCTACTGAAGGTTGAACAGGGCGCGATTTAAACGGCTGGAGTTTTGTTTAGTTTGGCATGTACCTGTCTGCGCGTATCTGTAAACTAGGCGGCAAAGGTTATGTGAGAAGAGGAAATTTTAAATGAGCGCACCTGAGAATAAGCTAAAGAAACAGCTCCTTGAGGGGCGCGTGCAATGTGGTCTTTGGATGGGTGGAGGCAATGCGACATTGGCTGAGATCTCTGCCAGAGCTGGGTTTGACTGGTGTCTAATTGATGGGGAACATAACCCCAATTCTGATGCAATGGCATTCGCGCAACTGCAGGCGATGGATGGTGGGAGTGCGAGCCCTGTGATGCGGGTGGCTTCGGCCGAAGATTGGTTGATCAAGCGGGCGCTTGATATCGGTGTGCAGACGCTTGTGGTGCCAATGGTTCATACGGTGGCGGATGCCGTGCGGGTTGCAGCCGCTTGTCGTTATCCTGGCTGGGCGCAAGGGCAAGGCAGCCGTGGTATGGGGGCATATCAGGCACGGGCGTCGGGCTATGGGGCTCACGCGGATTACGTTGCAACAGCGAATGATGAGATATTCTTGTTTGTTCAGGCTGAAAGTCGTTCTGCGCTTGAAAATATTGATGCGATCGCCGCGACCCCTGGTGTTGACGGCGTTTTCATTGGCCCCGCAGATTTGTCTGCTGATATGGGGTACCCCGGCAATCCAGGTGCGCCAGAAGTGCAAGAGGCCATCGCCCATATTTGTGCGCGGGTTCAAGCCGCAGGCAAGCCGCTTGGCACGGTCACATTCGATGTGAATGATACGCCGGGGTTGATTTCTCAAGGGTTTCAATTCATCGGTACAGGCGGTGATCTGGCGCTTTTTGCGGCTGCCTCCAGAGGGCTTGCTGAGAAGGCAAATGCGTATAAAGAGAAATAGCGCTTTCCATACCTCGCGATTCATGAAATAGGGACGCGTCAAACGAAGCAACCAGGGAGAGACCCCCATGGAAATTCGCGAGGCGCTCACCTTCGACGATGTTCTACTCGTACCGGCCGCATCCAGCGTGCTGCCGTCTACAGCTGATACCTCTACTTTTGTTACGCCATCGATCCGGCTGAACATACCGCTGCTGTCCAGTGCGATGGACACAGTGACCGAAGCCCGCATGGCGATTGCCATGGCGCAGGCCGGTGGCATGGGGGTGATTCACAAGAACCTCGATACCGAAGAACAAGCCCGCCAAGTGCGTCGGGTGAAACGCTTTGAGAGTGGGATCGTGTATAATCCGATCACTCTGACAGCAGATCAAACCCTTGCAGACGCCAAGGCGCTGCAGGAACGTTACCGTGTCACGGGCTTTCCCGTAGTGGATGGTGACGATCGTGTGGTTGGTATCGTAACCAACCGTGACATGCGGTTCGCCACAGATGACGCAACGCCGGTTTCTGTTATGATGACCACAGATAATCTGGCGATGCTTCAAGAACCTGCTGATCTGGATGAGGCCAAAAGCCTGATGAAAGCCCGCCGGATTGAGAAGCTTTTGATTTCCGATGGCGCAGGTAAACTAACAGGTCTTTTGACCCTGAAAGATACCGAACAAGCTGTTCTGAACCCACACGCCTGTAAAGATGATCTAGGCCGCCTGCGGGTTGCTGCTGCGTCCTCTGTTGGCGATAGCGGATTTGCGCGTACAGAAGCGTTGATTGATGCCGGTGCAGATATCGTGGTGATCGACACTGCCCATGGCCACTCTGCAGGGGTGATCGACGCGGTGAAACGTGCCAAAGTCATTGCTGGTGATACGCAGATTATCGCGGGTAACATCGCAACCGGTGAAGCGGTACGTGCTTTGATTGATGCGGGTGCCGACGGGATCAAAGTTGGCATTGGCCCTGGCTCCATCTGTACCACGCGTATGGTTGCGGGCGTTGGTGTGCCTCAGCTGACCGCGATTATGGATGCCTCCAAAGCGGCGCGCGAGGCTGGTATTCCGGTGATCGCTGATGGTGGCATCAAGTTCTCTGGCGATTTTGCTAAAGCGATTGCGGCTGGCGCAAGCTGTGCGATGGTTGGCTCGATGATTGCTGGTACCGATGAAAGCCCCGGCGAGGTGATCTTGTATCAAGGCCGCTCATTCAAGTCCTATCGTGGTATGGGCAGCCTTGGCGCCATGGCGCGCGGATCTGCTGATCGTTATTTCCAGAAAGACGCTGCCAGTGACAAATTGGTGCCAGAAGGCATTGAAGGCCAGGTACCCTATAAGGGGTCTGCTGGGGCTGTCGTACACCAGTTGGTTGGTGGTCTACGCGCGGCTATGGGGTACACTGGTTGTGCAACGATTGAAGACATGCGTCAGAACTGCACCTTTGTGAAAATCACCGGTGCAGGCCTGAAGGAAAGCCATGTGCATGACGTGCAGATCACACGGGAGAGCCCGAACTATCGCATCGGCTAATCAGCCGTAAAATAACGAATGAAGGAAACGGCGCGGGGAAACCTTGCGCCGTTTCTTGTTTTGCACCTAATGTTGCAGTTTTCCCGCGCCAATTGCGCTGATTGCAAGCAATACGGCAGCAACGCCTAGGCAAGCTGATAGCCCGCCAAACTGATAACTAAGCCCCGATAGCACAGTGCCTATCAGACGCCCGGCAGCATTGGCCATATAGTAAAATCCAACATCCATTGTGACGCGGGTTTTATCGGTGAAGGCCAGTATGAGATAAGAATGTAGGGATGAGTTCACGGCAAACATTGCTCCAAACACCAACAGCCCAACCACAAGTGCGATCGTCAGCCATGGCGTCGGTGTACCGGCGTAAAACACCAAGGCCGCAAGGCCGGCAGGCACCACAGCCAGCATCATGGCCCAACGTCTTGCCAGGTTGGTTAGCTCTGCCGTGGATCGCGATTGAGCGCGCAACAGACGTGGTGTGTAGGCTTGCATCGCGCCATAGAGCATGATCCAGACCGCCATAAAACCACCGACCAAGAAAAACGCATGACGTGCACCGTCGTGGCTGCCATCTGATAGGACCGCGTGAAAATAGATGGGGATGCCGACCACGAACCAGACATCGCGCGCGCCAAACAAAAATACCCGCGCAAAGCTAAGCCAGTTGATATTGCGGTTTTTTGAAAAGACCTCTGTGAATTTCGCGCCCTTTCGCCCGCGCGGCAACCCGGCGGGCATTTTCAACGCGACCACAGCCAAGATCGCGGCCAACATCAGAGCCATGCCCCAGATTGCTGCGTAAAATCCCACTAAGCTTAGAAGGGTAGCGCCCAGCAAAAAACCCAAGCCCTTTACGGCGTTCTTAGAGCCGGTGAGCACAGCAACCCACCGAAACAACCCGTCGTCACCTTCTGGCGCTAGAATTTTCACCGCAGATTTCGACGACATTTTCGCCAAATCCTTGGCAACGCCAGAGGCCCCTTGAACCAGCATGACATAGATAACTGAGAGGCTCATAGCCCAGTCAGCATCCAGTTGTGCCAGCGCGAGTAATGCAAAGATTTGGATTACCAACCCTACGTAAAGCGTTGATGTTAATCCAAAACGTGCAGCAATCCACCCAGCCGACAGATTAGTAAAAACTCCGGCAATCTCATAAAACACAAATAGCCAAGCCAGCTTAACTGGTGAAAAGCCGAGTGTGTGAAAATGCAGAAGCACCAGCATGCGCAGCGCCCCATCACTGAGCATAAAGGCCCAATATGCAGCTGTAACGGCCATATAGGCCGTCATGCCGTTTTTGCGCTGTGTCATCGGCATTACAGTGATGCCCCAACCATCAACGCCACATCAACCAAGCGATGCGCATAACCCCATTCATTGTCATACCAAGCATAGACCTTCAACTGCGTGCCATTCACAACCATCGTAGAGAGCGCATCAACAATCGTGGATCGGGGGTCATTTGTGTAATCGCAGGAGACCAGCGGGCGTTCTTCATATCCCAAGATCCCTTTCAGACCGCCTTCAGATGCCGCTTTAAAAGCTGCGTTCACTTCCTCGGCTGTGGTTTCGCGCTCCAGTTCAAACACCATATCCGTAAGCGAGGCATTTAACAGCGGGATACGCACCGCATGTCCATTCAACTTACCTGTAAGCTCAGGAAAAATCTGTGTAATTGCCTTGGCTGATCCTGTTGTTGTTGGGATCATAGAATTGAGGGCTGATCGTGCCCGGCGCAGATCTTTTGCCGGGCGGTCGACGATGGTTTGTGTGTTGGTGACGTTGTGAATTGTAGTGATGGAACCATGGCGAATGCCAAATTCTTCCAACACGACCTTAACAACAGGCGCGATGCAGTTAGTTGTGCAGCTGGCAGCGGTGACGATATCGTGTCGATCAGCATGATAGACTTCATCATTCACGCCAAAGACGATGTTGGCGGCTTCAACGTCTTTGACCGGGGCAGAGATGATGACTTTTTTCACACCGGCAGCGAAGTAAGGCGCAAGCTTCTCGGGGGTTTTGAACGCGCCAGTGCAATCAATCACCACATCAACGCCTGCAAGAGGTAGCTCGGTTAGATCACGGGTGCTGGTTACGGGAATGCGGGTGCTGTCAATGGTTATGGCTTCTGCGTCGCTCGAAAACTCTGCGGGCCAACGCCCGTGTACGGTGTCGAATTCAAGTAAATGCGCATGCATGCTAGGGTCACCCACTGCGTCATTCAGGAAGGCAATTTTTGCACCGCGTTCTAGTAGGGGGCGAAGGGCGAGTTTCCCCATGCGGCCAAGACCATTGATGGCATAGACGGTCATGTGCGATCTCCATTTGGGATGCGATTTGATGCCTGTTAAAGGCATATTCAGGATGCTTATAATCTATGTATCATGAAAGTTTGATGAAACAAGCAGCAGAAATTGAGTTTCATTCACTCAGGGAATTCTATCGCTGACAGGTACAAAAAAGCGCCACTCAGGGCGCTTTAATTGGATGTTAATCTGTAGGGATTAGCGTCCCCAACTGCGGATTTGGCCGCAATCCATATGTACAAAATTGGAGCTAGAATAACGTCCGACCCCGCCCGCATTACAGGCTTTGGCAGCGTTGAAGATTTGTCCGACAGAGCGGCTGGATAAACGTAAATCAGCAGCTTGGCCCTGCATATGCAAAGAGTTACGAGCGACACCACGCGAGCGTGAGCGAAGCAGCGCGTTTGTCTGAGGAGAACGATAGCCAGACAGCATTAGATAGGGTTCACTCACATCAAGCAGATTGTGCGCGGCGGCCATGATATCAATTGTACGGGTGTCGATATTTGTGGCCTCATCTCGGCGCCAATCACGCATGAAATAGTTGATGTCGGTCAGGGCTTCGTCAATGTATTCGCCATCGATCCAGTAAACCGTATCGATGCTTTCACCGGTACGCCCAGAATACATACGAATTTTGCGAACGTCACCAGAGCCACGTAATAAACCAGCCGCTCTTGAGAGTGTTGGTGTCGCGAGAACGGTGGTCGCAGCAAAGGCTGCCAAAACTCCGCGCCGAGTGAGTTGTGTGGATTTCGCCATGGAAATACCACGAGTATTAACTATGCCCATAGGCCTCTGTCCCGTCGTTACCTGCCGCAGCCACGCGTTAACCGCCAGTTTTTCCGGCGTCTGCGTTCCATGGCAGTGGATTGGCAGAGTTTCATCTCATCCCCAGATGTGCCGTTGTTATGCCATAAGACGAATCATCCGCCAAGCTTCTATTCCGTTTCGGGCTTGGATCGGCGTAAAACAGGCAGAATTTTGCTGAAATGATGCAAGTTCTCGAAAATTCCCCTCTGTTTCGAAACCAGTTCAGCACAGTCTTGCGGAGAACTTGGACGCTTTCGGAAAAGTGATTGGACAGGACAGCTTCCATCTTTAAGAATTTACACCCATACAGCAGTAATCTGAGTAAGGGTCTTACAGGGGTTCAGGAATGACATTTATATTTAAACATTTTCGCGTAGCTTACGCATTTATCTTTATGAGTAGCATTGTGTTACTCACCGGGCTGGGGGCCAACGGGGCCGACGCTCAAGAAACAGCTTTTCGTCAAGCCGTTGCGGAAGCAGCTTCTGGCGATGATGCGATGGCGGAATTTTACCGTACACGCAATTATGAATCCGTCTGGACGGGGCGTTCAGGTCGTGACCGCTCTCGTCGGCGTGGATTTTTGACGGCGCTGGCGAAAGCTGGTGATCACGGTCTTCCTGTGGCGCGCTATAATCCGGATGAGATCCGTTCCATGCTGCGCGCAGCCCGTTCCCCACGTGAACGGGGCCTAGCAGAAGTCAAACTGTCAGAGATGTATGTCGCTTGGGCAACCGATCTGAAATCTGGCGTCGTGCGCAATCCGCTGCGTATTGATGAGGGTATTGTACGGCAGGTTTCGCGCCCTTCGCGACTGGGATTGATGAATGCGCTTGTCGAAAATTCCCCGAACTCCCTGTTTCGTAGCTTTGCGCCGCGGACACCGGAATACACCCGTTTGATGGAAGAGAAGATCCGTTTTGAACGCCTTCTTGCGCTTGGAGGTTGGGGGGCAACTGTGCCAGGTTCCAAATATGAGCCAGGTGATAGTGGTGCCGGCGTCGTGGCGCTGCGCGATCGCCTGATTGCGATGGGTTATATTCGTCGTTCAAACGCACAAACCTATGATGGTGCAATTCAGGCTGCCGTTCAGCAATTTCAGATCAATCATGGTCTAAGCCCCGATGGTATTGCTGGCGCGGGCACATTGCGTGAGGTGAATATTCCTGCTGCAAATCGTCTGGCCTCTATTCTTGTGGCCATGGAGCGCGAACGCTGGATGAACCAAGACCGCGGTGATCGACATGTTTTGGTAAACATCCCTGATTTCCAAGCGCAAATCATCGACAACGGTCGAGTGACATTTCGAACCCGTTCGGTTGTCGGCGCCAATGATCGCGACCGTCGTACGCCTGAGTTTTCTGACACCATGGAACACATGGTCATCAATCCAACTTGGAATGTGCCGCGTTCAATTGCTGTGAAAGAATATCTGCCAATGATGCAGAACGACCCTGGGGCTGCGGGACATCTGCGCTTGATAAATAGTACTGGTCAAATTGTTGATCGCACTGGCATTGATTTCGCGCAATTTAACGAAAACAACTTCCCGTTTGACCTGAAGCAGCCGCCATCACGTCGTAATGCTTTGGGGCTTGTTAAGTTTATGTTCCCAAACCGCTACAACATCTATCTGCATGATACGCCCGCGAAAAATCTATTCTCGCGCGAAACGCGTGCGTTTTCACATGGTTGTGTGCGTCTAAACGATCCGTTTGATTTTGCCTATGCACTTTTGGCACCTCAGCGAAATGATGCAGAAGCCTTCTTCCAAGCGCGTTTGGCGCGCGGCACAGAATCCGTTGTTCCTTTAGAACAGCCAATTCCCGTGCATTTGATTTACCGCACGGCCTTCACTCAGGCGCGCGGCAATGTCAACTTCCGTCGCGATATCTATGGGCGTGATGCGAAGATCTGGAACTACCTCAGCAACGCCGGGGTAGTATTGCGGGCGCAACGCGGATAAAACATTCCCAAAGGGCAGAGGTTCCGCCCAGAGGGAATAAAATGCGTCATTCAGTTAAAGAGATTGCGACAGCGCTGGGGCTTGAAGCCGCCGGCGCTGTTTCATTTGAGATCACCCATGCAGCAGAACCTGTGGGCGCTGCACAGGATGCACTGGCGCTTGCGATGAACCCGAATTACGCTGAAGGGCTTGCCCAAGGTTCAGCCCAAGTCGCGATGTTGTGGGAAGGCGCTGATTGGCAGGCTCTTGGCCTTCAGGCAGCGATCTTTGCCCCACGTCCTCGGCTGGCGATGTCAGGCCTGACACAGATGCTGGATGCAGGCCCCGCCATCGCGCCGGGGGTCCATACAACAGCGGTGATTGATCCTTCGGTCGTGCTCGGTGAGGGCGCCGCCATTGGCCCGTTCGTGGTGATCAATGCGGGTGTTGTTATCGGCAAAAACGCCCGTATCGCCAGCCACGTTTCCATTGGTTCTGGCACGAGAATTGGTGACGATTGTTTGCTGCATCCTGGCGTGCGGATTGGTGGTAATATCTATATTGGAGACCGCTTTATCGCCCAAGCCGGAGGCGTGATTGGCGCGGATGGTTTTTCATTTGTGACGCCGGATAAGTCCGGGGTCGAAAAAGCCCGCGAAAGCCTTGGAGATCAGGGCGATGTTGCCAATGAAGGGCAAGGCCAGGCTTGGATCCGCATTCATTCTCTTGGTGGGGTCGAGATTGGCGATGATGTCGAAACCGGTGGCAATGTCACGATTGATGCCGGGACTATCCGGGCGACGCGCATTGGGCGCGGAACCAAACTCGATAATCAAGTTCATTTGGGCCATAACGTGCAGGTTGGTGAAGATTGTTTATTGTGCGGCCAGGTCGGTATTGCGGGCTCCACTCGGATCGGGAACCGCGTTGTTATGGGCGGGCAATGTGGTGCGTCTGACAATATCTTTATCGGTGATGATGTGGTTGCTGGCGGCGCAACGAAGGTTTTTAGCAATGTGCCCGCGGGTCGCGTTATCCTTGGATCGCCTGCCGTGAAAATGGATACGCAGATGGAAATTAACAAAAGCCTGCGTCGTTTGCCACGCGCTTTGAAACAGCTTTCGGAACTGAAAACTGAATTTAAGGCTGCCTTTGGCGCAGATGTTCAAAAATCTGTTTCAAAAAGCGACGAGAATAAGTAAATCTGCGACAAACGAAATTGAGGTTTAAGTAATGTCTGTGAATATCGAAGTGAAAGTCATTGAAATCATTGCCGAACAGGCGGTGCTTGAGGTGTCGGACGTCACCCCGACCTCAACGCTGGAAGAATTAGGCATCGACAGTCTCGGCTTGGTTGAAAGCATTTTCGCGATAGAGGAAGCCTTTGATATTCAGGTGCCTTATAACGCGAACGAGCCCACTGAGAGTGATTTTGATATCTCATCCGTCGCTTCGATCACCAAAGCCGTGAGCGCACTTGTGCAGGATCAATCCTAACCCATGAAACGCGTTGTTATCACCGGCCAAGGCACGATTAATTCACTTGGCCGCTCCGTGGCTGAAACGCTTGAAGGATTTCGGGAAGGCCGTTGCGGTATCTCAAATTTAGAATTCCAGGATGTTGATCGTCTGTCAATTAAGATCGGCGGGCAGGTCAAAAATTACGACCCTGAAAGTGAATTCAACCGCCAACAGATTTCGCTTTATGATCGTTACACCCAGTTCACCATGTTGGCCGCACGCGAAGCGTTGGATCAATGTGGTTTGACCTTCAGTGGCGAATTGGCAGAACGTTCAGGCGTGGTTTTGGGTACGGCGGGTGGCGGGATGACCACTCAAGATGAAAACTATCGTTCGGTCTATGAAGAGGGTAAAAACCGCGTTCACCCCTTTGTCGTACCAAAACTCATGAATAATGCTGCCGCTTGTCACGTCAGTATGAAATACAACCTTAAAGGCCCGTCTTTCACCGTGGCCACAGCCTGCGCAAGCTCCAATCATGCGATGGGCCAGGCGTTTCAAATGGTGCGCTCGGGCATGTGTGACGTGATGGTGACTGGTGGATCTGAAAGCATGTTGTGCTTTGGTGGCGTGAAGGCTTGGGAGGGATTGCGCGTGATGTCGCGTGATGCTTGCCGACCGTTTTCGCTGGGCCGCAATGGCATGGTACAGGGCGAAGGCGCTGGCATTTTTGTGTTCGAAGATTATGATCACGCTAGGGCCCGTGGCGCTGAAATTCTGGCTGAAGTTGTTGGTTTTGCAATGACTTCCGACGCTTCTGATATTGTGATGCCATCCAAAAAAGGGGCTGCGCGTGCGATTTCGGGTGCGATGCGTGATGCGTGCCTGAACCCTGAAGATGTTTGTTATATCAACGCCCATGGCACGGGCACGGCGGCGAATGACAAAACCGAATGTGCCGCTGTTGCCGATGTGTTTGGCACCCATGCAGATCACTTGATGATGTCCTCAACCAAATCGATGCACGGCCATTTGATTGGTGGCACGGGCGCGGTGGAACTTCTGGCTTGCATCATGGCGCTGCGCGACGGGGTGATTGCCCCAACGATTGGCTATGAAGAACCTGATCCCGAATGCGCATTGGACGTTGTTCCCAATGTTGCACGCGATGCAAAAGTCGATGTGGTGCTGACAAATGCTTTTGCTTTCGGCGGCCTAAATGCCGTGCTGGCTCTGCGTAAAGCGCCATAATTTCAAAACGATTCTACAAATGAAAAAGCCACCCCTAGGGGTGGCTTTTTCATTTTTGATTTTTGGGAAACTTACTGCGCAGGTACCGACATCGAGTTATAAGCTGCGGTGAAACCGGACAGTGACAGAGGTAGGTTTAGTTGCTGATCTGGAGCAATGGCGGGTACAATTGTTACAACCGCATTCGCGCCATTCTTAAAGCGATTGATCACGTCTTGAGTAAAGCCAACACGGGCAAAACAACCCTGTGCATCACACCAAGTGTATTGATAGCCAAGCGGGCTGCTGCCATCGACAGAGAATTTCACGCCGTCAGGCAAATGCGTTTCCAGAGGCACCGCAATCAGGGCACCCGCAACCGCTTGCCGACCTTCAGGCAGGCGGAACATGGTCAGTTCTGCAATCGGGTTGCCTTCAGGGTTCAGCAGGGTAACGGCCAGCTGGCAGGGCTCTTCCTCAATCGTGGCAGCGCGCACACAACGCAGATCCCAGTCGCCATTTTTCTCACGGGAATAGACTTCGGGGGCAGCCGGTGTTCCGGTCGGGTATTCCGGCTCGGAGGCAACAGCTTCGGGTGCGGTTTCTTCGGTTGTGGTACTGTCTTGGGCAATTGCTTGGGTATTGAAAGCTGCCAACAGTCCGAGGGCAGCAAATTGCGTTAAAAGGGTCTTCATAAGGCACTACTCCATAGATTTAACTGCATTTAGCATGCACGGCGGGGAGTGTCAGTCAGGAAAAGCGTGGGGGTTGTAAAACTAGGCAAGCCATCGCCAAGTGGAAGAGCTTAAGACAAAAGAAAAAGGGCCACTAAAGGGCCCTTTTTCCATTCTCTCTCCCTGTCGGACTGGCCGACTTATTATTGAGGGAAATCTAGTCCCTAGGCGGGGTGTCGGTCAACAGGGAATCTGTAAGAATTTGTAATATTTCAATTTTGCACACATATCTTGCTTGGTTCCACATGTTGACGTGCCGAAATAGGCCTGTTGCGAAAAAACGGCCGTGCTTGGAGGCACGACCAGTCAAACAGGGAGGAAGTAACCGGATGACAAGAACAGAACATCCGGACAAAACTGATACTGGCATGAAAGTGTTAAAAGAGTATTTTTAATCGGGACGCAGGGATAAAAAGGAATCGGTAATGATCAGCGACAGAATTTTCACATGCGGCGGCGGCGAAGATAATAAACAACCGCAGGAGCTTCTGTTGAAATATGCCAACCGGCATGGTCTGGTGGCGGGCGCGACGGGGACGGGTAAAACTGTGACGTTGCAAATTCTTGCTGAAAGTTTTTCGGCCCAGAGTGTTCCGGTGTTTTTGTCTGATGTGAAAGGCGATCTGTCGGGCTTGGCGAAAGCGGGGTCTGCAAGTTTCAAATTGCATGATGCATTTACATCTCGTGCAGAAAAAATCGGATTTTCTGACTTTGATTATGCCTCGTTCCCCACGGTTTTTTGGGATCTTTTCGGAAAACAGGGACATCCTGTGCGCACCACCATTGCCGAGATGGGGCCGCTGCTTATTTCACGCCTGCTTGAACTGACAGAAGCGCAGGAAGGCATCCTGAACATCGCCTTTCGCATATCTGATGAACAGGGGCTACCGCTGCTGGACCTAAAAGACTTACAGTCAATTCTGGTTTGGGTTGGTGAACATTCAAAAGAGCTTTCTTTGCGTTATGGGAACGTCGCGTCTTCCTCCATCGGGGCCATTCAACGACGTTTATTAGTGCTTGAAAACCAAGGCGGCGCCGATCTGTTTGGCGAGCCAGCACTTGCGCTTTCTGACCTGATGCAATGCGCGCCCGATGGCCGGGGGCAGGTGAATATTTTGGCCGCAGACAAATTAATGGCTGCACCGCGCCTGTATGCGACCTTCCTGCTTTGGTTGCTATCTGAGCTGTTTGAGGAACTGCCAGAAGTCGGCGATCCCGATAAACCAAAGTTGGTTTTCTTCTTTGATGAGGCGCATTTACTGTTTGACGACGCCCCAAAAGCCCTTGTGGATAAGGTGGAACAGGTAGCCCGTCTGATCCGTTCCAAAGGTGTGGGCGTCTATTTTATCACGCAAAACCCCACTGACGTGCCAGAAGATATTCTGGGGCAGCTTGGAAATCGGGTACAACATGCGTTGCGTGCTTTCACGGCGCGGGATCGTAAAGCGTTGAAATTGGCGGCGGAGACTTACCGTGACAATCCACGGTTTGAGATCGAAGATGCGATCCGCGAAGTTGGTGTGGGCGAAGCCGTGACGTCATATCTTGAGCGCAAAGGCATTCCGGGCATGGCGGAACGTACGCTGATCCGGCCACCGTCTTCGCAACTTGGGCCGATCACGGATTCTGAGCGTAACGCGTTTTTGAAGTCTTCTCCGCTTGCCGGGAAATATGAGACACGTTTGGATCGCAACAGTGCGTTTGAAATGTTGAAGCTGCGCTCGGATCAGGCGGCAAAAGAGGCCGAAACCTCAGAACTGCGTGAAGAAGAGGTGTCCGTTGCGGAACGAGAATTCCAGGCTGCCCGGCGGTTTACGGGAGGGCGTGTAGAGCGTTCATCTTCCCGTGTTAACCCTTCGCGCAGTTCACGTACTCGCGAAAAAGATTGGGGAGAATCCATCGGATCAATGCTTAAAAAAGAACTGACTGGCACCACGGGACGGCGCATTGTACGTGGGATATTGGGTGGTTTGTTTAAGGGACGCTGAGAGCGTCGCAGATTGGCAGTACCAGTTGCCAATCTGCTTGCGTTTATTAGGCCAATTTCCGGATTTTCAGTTCTGTGATCCGATTGGCTTCGCGCCCGGCAATTTCAAAGCGGAAGCCGTGGAAGGAAAATACCTGTCCCGTGACTGGGATCATCTGCGCCTCGTGAATCACTAGGCCCGCGATGGTGTTGGCTTCCTCGTCCGGCAGGGTCCAGTCGGCGGCGCGGTTTAGATCTCGGATCGTCATGGCGCCGTCAACAATATAGTCGCCATTTTCCGCACGCCGCACGAGCTGTTCATCGTCTTCGTCAAATTCGTCGGTGATCTCACCTACGATTTCTTCCAGAATGTCTTCCAGCGTGATCAATCCCTGAAGTGCCCCATATTCGTCCACCACCATGGCGAAATGTGTATGTCGGCGTAGAAACTGGCGCATTTGATCGTCAAGCGTTGTGGTTTCGGGGACGAAATAGGGTTCACGGACAACATCCATCAGGTCAAACCCTGCCATTGCGCCTTCGTTCATCGCATCGCCATCGCGGAGTTTATTGATCGCACGCAAAAGATTTTTCGCATGTAGAACGCCAACGATGTTCTCGTGATCGCCACGATAGACGGGCAGGCGGGTGTGATTGCTTTCAAGGCATTGCGTAAGGATCAGGTTCGGATCTTGGTCTGCATCTAACATCTCAATCTGCGATCTATGCAGCATAATTTCCTCAACCGTGCGGTCCCCCAGATCAAGCGCACCCAGGATTCGGTCACGATCTTCCTTTTCCACGGTCCCTTCAGAATGTCCCAGCGAGATTGCCCCAGCAATTTCTTCACGCACGGCCAGCATGTGCCCATCGGGGTCTGTGTGCACACCGAACAGCCGCAATATCAGACGCACAATCAGGCGCACGAGGCTGACAAATGGGGTCAGAACCACAACAATCAGCGCGATTACCGGGGAAACGCGGGCCGCAGCGGTTTCAGGTCGTGTGATCGCCCAAGTTTTGGGCAGCACTTCGGCAAAGACCAGAACCAGTAAAGTCATAACCAAGGTTGCAAGCGCGATGCCATTTTCGCCGTATAGTTTTGTAAACAAGGCTGTTGCCAGAGACGCCGCAAGAATATTTACGAGGTTATTGCCCAGCAGAACCGCCCCGATTAGCCGTTCGGTGTCTTCCGTCACTTTCAGCGCCGCCGCAGCCCCGCGTTCGCCTTTGTCGGCGCGGGCACGCAATTTACCGCGTGATGCTGCTGTCAATGCGGTCTCAGAGCCTGAGAAAAAGGCCGAACACATCAAAAGTAACGCGATTGCCGCGCAACTGTACCAAAATGCCTGATCGAAAGAAATTGTGCTGTCCATTGCTCTCTCTGCTGCCCTGCGGGCGTTTAAAACTACGTTAGTCTTGCCAATGTAGCGGATTAGTCGTCATTTTCCAGTGGGTGATGTTGCATAACCAGTTCTTGCAGGCGCGCATCAAGAACATGGGTGTAGATTTCAGTTGTCGACAGGTTTGCATGGCCTAGTAAAACTTGAATGGCACGCAAATCCGCGCCATTGGCGAGAAGGTGCGTGGCAAAGGCATGACGCAGTTTATGTGGCGTGACCTCATCCGGATTGATGTCGGCCGCCAAAGCTATCGCTTTGATCAACGTATAAAACGCTTGTCTCGTCATATGAGTTTGTCGGTTGCGCGACGGAAACAGAAAGCGGGCTTGGGGCTTGCCATCCTTGCTGGCTATCTCATTCAATTTGTCGGCCTGTTTCAACCAGATCGCCAGCTTTTCCCGTGCAGGAGAAGAAAGCGGCACCATACGTTCCTTTCCACCTTTACCCAACACCAGCAACATCTTTGGGTTACCGCGTGCAGCGGTCAGGGGCAGTGTGACCAGTTCAGTGACCCGCATGCCTGTTGCGTAGAGCAATTCAATCAGGCAGGCATTGCGCAGTCGTTCATTCAGATTGCGCCCGAAATCCTCAGATATCTCAATCAATCGGCTGACATCCGTTTCATTTAGCACATGGGGGAGCCTCTTGCTGCGTCCAGGTCCTCGAATTTTCAGGGCAGGGTGATCTGCTCTCAAACCTTCTTCAAAGGCAAATCGATAAAGCTGTTTGATCGCTGAAAGTCTGCGCGCGCGGGTGGCCTTGGATAGGCCCCGTGCATCAACCTCAATCAGGTAGTTCTCAATATCCTCACGCGTACAGCTTTCCAACTTACAGCTTTGATCAGCCATCCAACCGGTGAAATCATTGAGGTCACGCCCATAAGCATCAAGCGTGTTTTGCGCCGCGTTCAATTCGGCGGATTGGGCTTCCAAGAAACCATTTATCCAAGGGTGCATTAGCGCACAGCCTCTGTCATGGACATCAGAAAAAACTGTAATGCCGCCTGACGGGCGGTATCCTCGCGCCCTAAGCTGCGCAGCAAACGTAAGGCTGATGTTACCTGGGAAAGGTCACCCTCAGTGCCCGCATGGAAACGTGAAATGGCGATTAAAAGCAATTCACCGACACGGTTTTTATTCAAAAGCTCTAGATCTGCAGCCGTAGGAGGGGTGCCGTCAAAACCTTCCTGAACCGCAAGGCTACGCGCATCAGTGACTGTGATATTTGACGGAAGACCTTGTGTCAGAGATTTCAAGAAACGGTCTGCTTCATCCGATGGCCTATAGTTGGGCAAAAGCGTTTCATAACCCTCTGATAGAAGGGTCATGCGCCAAATCATCCTATGGGCTGTATCTGAAAATATCAGGGGCTCATCTGTTACTGCTGGCGTTGTATTAGTATCGGATTGATCGGACGCAGGATTGATCAAACTGATCAGACGCGGAGTGAAGAGATTAGATAACGGGCGTTCTAAACCCGTTGATTGCATCATAATCCACAAGATGGGGAGCTGTTTTTCAATTTCTGAAGCATCCCGGGTTTTCAATGCGTTGTCAAAGCTTTGAACGATCTTGACCCGATCCCAGACTCCACCAGAGGCCGCTGCTTGTCGTTCGGTATAGATCCCCAGCAGTCGGTTGTCGGCGAGGGCGCCGATGCGTGCCAAACGTTCGGCGGCCTCTACCCTTGGTTTCCAGCCACTGGTGCCGCGCAGATCCGCGTGTGAAAACGCCCGTGGTAAAAGTCGTGTTGGGATGGGTTCGCCAAGGGCTTCATACATGCGAAACACCAGCGGCGATGGATTGGGCGGCACAGGCAGGTCTGGATCGCCTTCAAACATCTCAGGATCGAGGAAACGTGCAATCAGATCATATTCGCCCGGCTCCAATCCGCCTAGAACATCGGCACTGTTAAGGGTCAGAACGGCCGCGTTCCAATCGCCATTGCGCGCAAGGCAGAACACCCGCAATTGATAGGATGGCACAACGGCGCCGGTATTTCGGATGGCGTTACAGGCCTCGTTTTCATGTCCCAGAAGTAGAGCAACGTCAAAACGTCGACGGAAGAAACCTCCGGTCTCTGGTGCGAAGCTGTCCATCAAGGCGCGGGCATCTTCCAGCAAGCCAAGGTCAAGCATCTTGTCGATGCGCGCCAACAGCAGGCTGCCATCACCATCCGCAGGCGGGCGGGCTTCAGCCAACAGTACTTCGCGACGTAACGCACCCAAGGATGGCAGTGGGTTTGCGGGGCTGTCGTTGATCATTTGGGCTATATCGCCTGATTTCCCACTGCCCCAAAGTGCGGCTGGAAAGCCGGTCACAGAGGGGGGGAGCAGGCCTGTTGCATCCGGATTTGGGGCATCGAGGCTTTGAACAGTGATGCTCTCAACGCCAGCGCCAACAGAGACATCAGGTTCGTCTAGGTAAAGCTCCTGCGGATCAGCAATGGTTTCTGACAGCCAGTCAATTGCTGATATCGGCTGTCCCGTCGTGGGGGTGGAACTGTTTTGTGCGAAAACGGGCGCAACTACGCCGGAAAGCATCAATGCAATCACTGCAGAGTTGACGGAAAAGCGCATGTTAGTTGGTCTCAAGCGTTACAGATTCCCTTACATCCGTTTGCTGTGGGCTTAGGTCCCCGAGATAAGCAAACCCAAGAAGGCCGATTAAACCCAGTAAAACAAGGAAGAATACCAGTTTTAACAGTCGTGCCATCATGTTGTGCCTCCGGGACATTTGATTTTTGCCGCTTTGTAACGGTCTTCTGTGTAACTTATATATGGCCTTTTGCGGAATTTCACGTCATTCAGTGTGAGGATTGGTGAATTTAAGCGGGGAATGGCCGGAATGACGCTCTGCCTCAAAAAAACAGTGGTTATGGTGGGCATGATGGGGGCCGGGAAGACGGCTATCGGGCGTGCTGTTGCCGAACATCTTAAAGTGCCGTTTCTTGATAGTGACGAAGAAATCGTGCGTGCTGCCCAGATGGAAATCCCCGAGATTTTTGCCCGTGACGGCGAGGGTTTTTTCCGCGATCGAGAGACCGAAGTGATTGCGCGCCTGTTAGAAGATGGTCCTTGCATTTTATCGACGGGTGGCGGCGCGTTCATGTCACAACGCAATCGCGATTTGATTACGCAAAAGGGCGTTTCTGTTTGGCTACGGGCAGATCTGGAACTTCTCTGGTCACGGGTACGGCATAAAGATACGCGGCCCCTGTTGCGCACTTCCGATCCGAAAAAAACCCTGAATGATCTGCATCAGGAACGATCGCCAATCTATGAAAACGCTGATCTCGTGGTGGATTCCCATGATGATTACAGCATTCCAGATATGTCTGAACGGGTGATTCACGAGCTTAAGACACGCCCGGATGTAATTGAAAATAAATGAGAAAGATTTTTGACAATGGTTGAGACACTGCGGGTTGAACTTGGGAAACGTGCCTATGACATCCGGATCGGCACTGGCCTACTGGAACGGGCTGGCAAAGAGATTAAGCCTTTGTTGAAACGCCCGCGTGTTGCTGTAGTGACGGATGAGAATGTAGCGGCCCTTCACTTGGAAACTCTGCGTGGGGGCCTTGCGGCAGAAAATATCGAAATGACGTCCTTGGCATTGCCCGCAGGTGAAGCCACCAAATCGTGGCCTCAGTTCTCGCGCACTGTAGAATGGTTGCTCGACCAACAGATAGAGCGCGGCGATATCGTTGTGGCTTTCGGTGGGGGGGTAATTGGTGACCTGACTGGGTTCGCCGCCTCTGTGCTGCGACGCGGTGTACGTTTTGTGCAAATTCCAACCTCGCTTTTGGCCCAAGTTGATAGCTCTGTTGGTGGTAAGACCGGTATCAATGCGCCCCAAGGCAAAAACCTGATCGGGGCATTTCATCAGCCCTCACTCGTTTTGGCCGATGTTGGTGTCTTGGGCACGTTGACGCCGCGCGATTTCTTGGCCGGTTACGGCGAAGTCGTGAAATACGGAATGCTGGGGGATGAAAGCTTTTTCGAATGGCTAGAGGCCAACGGCCCAGCCCTTGCGGCCGGGGATGAGCCTTTGCGCATTGAGGCCGTGCGCCGTTCCTGCCAGATGAAAGCTGACATAGTTGTCCGAGATGAGACAGAGCAGGGTGAACGTGCGCTGCTGAATCTTGGCCACACATTTTGTCATGCGCTTGAAGCTGCCACCGGTTATTCTGATCGACTGTTGCATGGCGAAGGGGTGGCGATTGGTTGTGCGTTGGCCTTTGAAACCTCTGCTCGCCTTGGTCTGTGTTCACAAGAAGCCCCCTCGCGTGTGCGAGCCCATTTACGCGATATGGGCATGAAAGTGGACCTAGCTGACATTCCCGGTGATCTGCCTGATGCTAACGCCCTGATCGCCCTTATGGCACAAGATAAAAAGGTCGTTGAAGGTCAGTTGCGTTTCATCATGGCGCGGAGCATTGGTGACGCTTTTGTCACCGCTGACGTTGATTCTGCTGTGGTCAAAACCATCCTAGAAGAAGCCCTATCTGTTTGTTAGTTCGGGGCAGTTTCGGTGATATCTATTGAAAAAAGGCGCTGCATTTCTGCGGCGCCTTTTGAAATTTAGTGAATGTCGGTCCGTAAATCAGAACGGGATTTCATCATCCAGATCAGACGCGGGAGCAGAGCCGCCTTGGTTGCCGCCGCCATAGCCGCCACCTTGGTTACCACCACCCTGATTGCCGCCGCCGTAGCCGCCGCCTTGTTGACCACCGCCATAGCCACCACCTTGTTGGCCGCCATAACCGCCGCCGCCTTGGCTGCCACCTTCGTTGCGGCTATCAAGCATGGTCAAAGTGGAGCCGAAACCCTGCAAAACAACCTCGGTTGAATAGCGGTCGTTGCCGGATTGGTCTTGCCATTTACGGGTTTGTAGTGCGCCTTCGATATAAACTTTGGACCCTTTGCGCAGGTATTGTTCAGCAACGCGCACAAGGCCCTCGTTGAAGATCGCAACAGTGTGCCATTCAGTTTTCTCGCGGCGTTCACCGGTGTTCTTATCTTTCCACGTCTCAGAGGTCGCAATGCGGATGTTGCATACTTTGCCGCCGTTCTGAAAGCTGCGGACTTCAGGATCGGCACCGAGGTTTCCGATCAGAATGACTTTGTTGACTGAACCTGCCATGGAGCATTTCCTCTTTATGCGAATCTGTATTGGTCTGAATGAAACTACACGACCTGTGGGCCGAGAACAGCGTTTAACACCAATGGCTGGGATCATACAGGCAGTTCTCTGGGGATAAATCAGTGTTTTTCATAAATATGGGCGGGCGAACGCCTGTGAAAACGAGGAAAATTGCAGTTAAGCTAAAGAAATGCTAAAGGGAGCCTATATTTTACAGAGCTATTAATCTGGATTTGCCGTTTGCGGGGGAAGACATGAAAGATCTTTTGATCGGGGCATTTTGTTTGGCCCTAGGGGGGACTATCGCTGGGGCTGTCGTGGCTGACAGCACCACTTCGCGCAACAATCGCCTGCTTCAACAGCTCAGCGTTCTGGATGGGCGTGCGGCGTCTCAATACAATAATTCCGTTAGATTACAACCTCCTACGGTTCATACGCCGGGGCGCGCTTCCGACCTTCCTTCTTATGACGGAGGCTATCGGGGCGAGTATCTGAATATCGCGCGGGCGGCAGCGCGACGCCATGGTGTGCCTGAGGATCTGTTCTTGCGTTTGATCCAGCAGGAAAGTGCTTGGAACGCCAATGCGCGTAGCAACAAAGGTGCTTTGGGGCTTGCGCAATTGATGCCTGCGACGGCGCGTAACCTAGGTGTAAACCCTCGTGATCCTGCACAAAACCTTGAAGGTGGCGCACGTTACCTAAAGGAACAATACGACAAGTTTCGATCTTGGCGGCTGGCACTCGCTGCTTATAACGCCGGGCCGGGCGCGGTGGAAAAATATGGTGGCGTGCCTCCATATCGCGAAACCCGCAATTACGTGCGGCGCATCCTTGGTGGCTGAGAAACTTTAAAATCTTTAAAGGCCGGGAGAGGCAAAGTTTAAAGATTTGCATGAGAGATGACGGTGTTTTTACCCCACATTGCTCCTATACAAATTTCAGATATGTCTTCAGAGCAAGCAAGCAAGCAAACAGCTGGCTGGAAATGATGTGACATATTTGGATGATCTAAAAGAAAGTTCATCTTCGCATGGGGATGCTTGGATTTTTGATCGGAATGATTAGGCCTTTTACGACAAGATTTGGGTTTCGGGTGAATATATGTTGTTTTTCTCCCGCAACAGTGAAAAAGGACTTCTGAATTAAGTCAGGATTACTGCCTCATGTCTAAAACATCACGTGCCCAGAAGATCGCCGAAATTGGTGAAGCTTTACACCGCAGTGGCTGCGCGCCCTACAAGATTGAAAAATACGTTCAGCATTATGCGCGCAAGCAAGGGGTGAATGCGGTTGTACAGGCGACGCCGACCGGGGTGAGCTTTCAGTTCCCTGATGATGACAACCAGATCTTGATGCGCCGCATGGACCCGGCGGGGATTGATCTGAGCTTGCTGGCACGCACAATTATTCGCATTCATGAGAACGCAGATACCACCGAGAGTGACCCTGTGAAATATCCGGGCTGGTTGCTGGGATGGGCCAATATTGCGATCCCGCCTATCTTTCTGATCCTTGTCGGCAGCACGGTGATGGCGATTGGCATTGCCTTGATGTTGGGAGTGGTTGTTTGGCTGTGCCAGCTGTGGTGCCACGGGGATCGCGCACATTTCGTTGAGTTCCTCAGTGCGCTTGCGGTTGGGGTGATTGTTTCAGCGATCACCAGTGCGGGCGTTGAGATCCCGGTCTGGGGGCTGTGTATTGCCGCGATTGTGCTGTTTGTGCCGGGGTTGTCGATTGCCAATGCCCTAGAATGTTTTGCGTTTAATGATCTTATTTCGGGCACCAGCCTGTTTGCCCAGTCTATCTTTGTTTTCACCAAACTGTTTATCGGGATCTATATGGGGCTTAATATTGGCGGGGCGATCTGGGGTGTTGGCCAGCATGTTGAGAACGTGAATGAGGTTGTTTGGTGGGTACAGGTCATTGCTTTACCGGTATTTTCCCTAGCTCTTGGTATAATCTTTAACGCTCGCTTGGTTGATATTGCGCTGGCGTTGCCAGTGACTGCGCTTGGACTGTGGGGGCCGATTTGGCTGGGATTTGGTGCGGGGTGGATCGTTGGTACATGGGTGACGGCGATGTGCATCACGCTGTACGGCACTTGGCTAGCGAAGATGATGAACTTAACTGGCGCGATCTATATTATGCCGGGAATTTTGCTTCTAGTGCCAGGCAGTCGTGTGCTGTTTGGAGCGAGCCAATCCCTGTTTAATGAAAGCCTAATGCCGGTTCAGGGCATTGGCCTGTCGGCATTTTTGATGTTTGCAGCGATTGTCGCTGGGCAGATCACAGCGCTGTCCATCTATTCGCAGAAGAACCGAAATTTGGTGAGTTAAAACAACAAAAGCCCGAAGCGTTTGCTTCGGGCTTTTGTTTGGCTATGCGTTTATTCAGCAGCCATTTTGATGACTGGGCCCATTCTTTCAAGAATATCATCGGCGAGATGGCACTTGATCTGGTGCTTGCCGTCGAGCATCCGCATGGGAGGAACTTCCCTATCGCAGAGCCCATCGGGGACTTCCGATTTCCAGCGACAACGTGTCTGGAACGGGCAGCCTGAGGGTGGGTTCATGGCCGATGGGATGTCGCCTTCGAGAACGATGTGTTCCTTCTCGATTGACGTATCGGCGATGGGAACCGCACTGAGCAAAGCCTCGGTATAAGGGTGATAGGGCGGCTGGAAGACCTGATCGGTCGTGCCCAGTTCCACCACATGGCCCAAATACATCACCATGACGCGATCCGACAGATAACGCACGATCGATAGATCGTGACTGATGAACAGCAGCGTGGTTTTGTTTTCACGCTGAATTTCCATCAGAAGATCGGTGACGGCGGCCTGCACGGAAACATCCAGCGCTGATACCGGCTCATCCGCCACAACGATTTGTGCGTCACCCGCAAAAGCACGTGCAATACCCACACGTTGCTTTTGACCGCCAGAAAGCTGGCGTGGCATGCGATCCGCAAAGGCGCGGGGCAATTTCACCAGATCAAGCAGCTTAAGCATCCGTTCGCGGCGATCATGATCACTGTCGCCAATATCAAAGATTTCTAGTGCACGAATGATCTGCCGCCCAACGGTCATTGATGGGTTCAGCGTATCAAACGGGTTCTGGAAGACCATCTGAACAGAGGAAACTGTCTCTGTGTCACGTTCTTCGATTGGGGTATCTTGGATTTGGGTGCCATTCAGAGTGATTTTACCATCTGTCGCGGTTTCAAGCCCCATAAGCACCTTGGCGAAGGTTGATTTCCCACACCCAGATTCCCCCACAATTGCGAGGGTCTCGCTTTCGCGGGCCTCAAAACTGAGAGTTTCATTGGCTTTGACGACCTTTTTGTCACCACTGCTGAACAAGGCATTGGCCGCGACCTCATAATATTTTTTGAGGTTTTCAATTTTCAACACGACTTTTCCGGGTTCGGCTTTTGCCGTTTTATCACCGGCGACGATGGGGGCATCCCAGTCGATTTCCTTGAATTTTACGCAGCGACTTTCGTGCGTTCCCGCCTCATTCGCGGGATCCATGGTGATGTAACCTTTGTCACAACGTCCCTCTTCAAAGTAATCACAACGCGGGCCAAAGTTACAGCCGTTGGGGCGTTCATGGGGTAGGGGGAAGTTGCCAGGAATAGCCACCAAAGGACGTGCGTTTTTGTCGGCACTGGGCAGAGGAATCGAACGAAACAGCGCCTGCGTATAAGGGTGCTGCATCTCGTCAAAAACCTCAGAGATGGAGCCACGTTCAACGGCCTCACCAGAGTACATGACGCAAAGCCGGTCACAGGTTTCCAAGACCAGACCAAGGTTGTGCGAGATAAACAGCATAGAGGTGCCGTATTTCTTGCCAAGGTCTTTGACCAGTTCCACAACGGCGGCCTCAACGGTGACGTCAAGCGCGGTTGTGGGTTCGTCCAAGATCAAAAGCGCAGGTTTTGACATCAACGCCATAGCGATAACAATGCGCTGTTGCTGACCACCGGAAAGTTGGTGCGGATAGCTGTCGAGCATACGCTTGGGGTCGGGCAGTTTCACATCTGTCACAACTTCCAAAGCGCGTGCATAGGCATCCTCTTTGTTGGCACCATCATGCAGCATTGGAACTTCCATCAGCTGCGCACCAATTTTCATGGCTGGGTTCAGAGATGCCATAGGTTCTTGGTAGATCATGGCAATCTCATTGCCGCGAATGTGGCGCAGTTCCGCATCATCCATATCGGCCATATCGCGGCCTTTGAACTTGATGGAACCGCCAACAATGCTGCCGTTTTTGCCAAGATCACGCATAACGCCAAGCGCCACCGTGGACTTGCCGCAACCGGATTCCCCGACAAGGCCAACGGCCTCGCCAGGGGCGACGTTGACAGAAAAATCCATCACCGCCGGGATTTCATGAAGCCGGGTAAAAAAGCTGATGGAAAGCTTTTCGATTTCAAGAACCGGGCCGTCGTATTCAGGCTGTTTGTTCATCGTACTCTCCTATCAGTCTTTCATGGCTTCTTCGCGCAGACCATCGGCCAGCAGGTTCAGACCAAGCACAAGGCTAAGAAGCGCAAATGCAGGGACGATAACCGGATGAGCGTAGGCACGCAGTAGGCCGCGACCAAGGTTAATGGTTGTACCCCAGTCTGGGCTGTTGGTCTCAAGGCCTAGGCCAAAGAAACCAAGGGTCCCCAGCAGGATGGTAGCATAGCCGATGCGCAGACAGAAATCGACGATCAGTGGGCCACGCACGTTGGGCAGGATTTCCCAGAGCATGATATACCATGGGCCTTCACCACGGGTTTGACCGGCCGCAACATAGTCACGGGATTTGATATCCAGCGTCAGGCCACGCACGATACGAAACACAGTGGGTGAGTTCACGAAAACCACAGAGACAAACACCACAAGGATATTGGGATCTGGGTCCAAGCCATCAAGCCAGCTTGGCAGAATCGCAATCGCGCTGTCGCCACCCTGCTGCGAAATCGCAGAGAGATAGACCCAGCCTAGAACCAGCCAGACGCCAATCAGCATCGGGTTGCGTTTGCCTGGATCTGTATAGAAGCGTGAGTTGATCAACACGGTCACGAAGATGAGCGGGAAGAGGAATAAGATCGCCGCCATATATTGTGGCAGACCTGTTTGGACGATTTCCTTGGTTACCAAGAGGTAGAACAACAGGATAACCGGGAAGGCGAGGATCAGGTTGGCGAGGAAGGACAGGAAGGTGTCCAGTTTACCACCGAAATAACCCGCTGGCAGGCCCAATGTAATGCCAACCATAAAGGCCATTAGCGTAGCCAGTGGCGCAATCATGATCACAATGCCAGAGCCATAGATCATGCGAGAGAACACGTCGCGCGCTTGTTTGTCACCGCCCAGAAGGTAGTGTCCAGTGCCATCAGGCAAAGCTTCGCCAGGCACAGCGTGCTTCATCGAGACTTCAAAGAACTGTGGATCGTTTGTCATCAACATCCCGAAGGCGTTTGAGAACAAGGCCGAATAGACCCAGAACATGACAATGGCAAAGCCGATCATGCCGACGGTTGAGTCAAACAGTTTGCCATAAAGGCCCAGTTTGCGTTTGTAGACAATCGAGACCCAGAAGGTTGCAATCAATGCAATCCAAACGGGGCTCAACTGAAGGAAGATATGGGTGAGAATACCACCCCAGGATAGAGTTTCCATCTTTCAGGCCCCTTTATGAAATGCGGATACGCGGGTTGAGGAAAACATAGCCAATGTCAGAGATCAGCTGCGTCAGCAGCACGACCACAACAGAGACCACAGAAACTCCAAGCAACAATTCGATATCATTGTTGCCCGCAGCCTGAACGAGAGCCCAGCCGAAACCTTTGTAGTTAAACAGGGTTTCAACAATAACAACGCCGTTAAGAAGCCATGGGATCTGTAGCATGATCACCGTGAAGGGCGCGATCAAGGCGTTGCGCAGCGCGTGTTTCATCACGATTGTGCGAAAGCCTAGGCCTTTCAGGCGGGCGGTACGGATATATTGTGCGGTCATGACCTCGGTCATGGACGCGCGCGTCATCCGGGCGATATAGCCCATGCCGTAAAGTGAGATGGTCAGCACCGGTAGGGTGAAGTTCTCTAGGGTTGGGTTATCCATCGCAGTGGTTGCGCTGCCTTTAAAGATCTTCCAGCCCACACCTGAGGCGAAGAAAGTGATCAACAAAACACCCGACACATATTCTGGTGTCGCCGTGGAAAGGATCGAAACGGTAGAGAGGGAACGGTCGGTGCGAGATCCTTCGTTCATACCGGCAAGCACGCCAATAATGAGGGCTGAAGGCACCATGACAATCAACACCCACATCATGAGGTAACCCGTCAGGCTAAGCTTGTTGGCGACAATGTCGGAAACTTCATCATCCAGTGCGGTGGAACGGCCCCAGTCACCTTGGAGAATACCGCAATAGCTTGGGGCATCTTCTGCTGCAACGCCGGAATTGATACAACGCCCGGTGGTTTTGCCGTCGTCATTGGTGAAGGTGAAACCCGGGGCAACCCCAAGCCATTCGCCGTATTTCACATATAGTGGCTGCGCGTAGCCGCGCTCGGCGAGCCAACTGACGACCTCTGTGTCGGACATCCGCTGGTTGCCTTCGCTTTTGGCAAGTTTCTCCAGGTTCGGATAAAGATTGGTCAGCCAGAACACAATGAATGTGAGGCAAAGCGCCGTTAGGATCATAATCCCTAGGCGACGTAGTATAAAGAGTCCCATGTTTTCCCCGCTGTCAGCTGACTGTCGTCAGGTACGAATTTGTTGCGCCGTTGGTCGGCGTCTGTCGCTGGCTTTAGCGTGCCTTAAATGGTCGTGGCAATTTGGTGTGATTGCATCCGCCGACCATGGGGCGAAACGGGGCTGCAAAGCAGCCCCGTTTGTTAGCTCCCTAAAGGGATTAGGCTGTGAAGCCCCACTTGTAGTGGTGGTGTTCAAAGCCGATGTGCACGTCTGTGCCGCTCACGCCTTCGATCGTGTGACGATACAGTTTGCGCCAGTAAGGCTGAATAGTCACAGCTTCTTCTTGAATCAACGCTTCCATTTTTGCCATTACTTCGCGGCGCGCATCTGCATCCGCAAGGGACAGAGCCTGCGTCAGAAGTCCGTCGAACTCTTCATTCGACCAGCCAAATTCATTCCAAGCTTCACCAGAACGATATGCCAAGGCGTGGATCTGAACGCCAAGTGGACGGTGGTTCCAGTTGGTGCAAGAGAACGGATACTTCGTCCAATCGTTCCAGAAAGTAGAACCAGGCAAAACTGTACGTTTACAGGTGATGCCTGCATCGTTCAGCTGTGCTGCAACAGCATCACAAGTGTCTGAACGATATCCGCCGTCGATGGAAATCAGCTCGTGCTCATAGTCACCCATACCAGCTTCTTCCATCAAAGCTTTGGCGGCAGCGGCGTCAACGACTTGTGGAGGCAGAGGTGCATATTCCGGGTGCACCGGAGATACGTGGTGGTTTTCTGCGACGCTGCCGTTGCCATTGAGGCCAAGTTCTAGGCAGATCGCGTTGTTAACAGCCATTTGAATGGCCTTGCGAACCCGCACGTCAGCATAAGGTTTTTTGCCGTCAACTTCAGCAAGCTGGTTCGGGCGCACAACAACCGTAGACGCCGTGATAACTTCAGATTTCACGAAATCAAGGCTGTCGAGGATCTCGATGAATTCACCTTCAGAACGGTGCAGCATGTCGACTTCTTCGCCTTCCATCGCAGCCAGATAGGCGGATGGTTCGGTGCCGTAGTCGGTGTAGTCAATCGCATCAAGGTATGGACCGCCATAAACTTCGGTGCCCCACCAATCCATGCCATTGCGTTCAATACGGCCTTTTACGCCAACTTCAACAGTGACGATTTTGTAAGGACCGGTACCAACCAGATCCTGAGCAGGCGCTTCAGGGTCATAGCTGCTGTGAACAACCGCAGCTGGGTAATCGGCCAAGCCAGGAACGATAGAAATATCAGGCTTCGGCATGGTTACAACAACAGTATGAGAGTCGGTTGCAACAGCTGCCCCTTCGATCATTTTGCCTGTGTCTTCATCCACGAGGGTCGCCATACGGCCAGCCATGGAATTCGCGTCAACGGTTTTGTCACACCAGCGAGCAATGTTGCGTACAACATCGTCAGCAGTGAAGTCGTCACCGTTAGACCATTTTACGCCCTGACGTACTTTTAGGGTGTAAACAGATGCGTCTGCATTGGCTTCCCAGCTTTCGAGCAGCATGCCGCGGAAAGAACCGTCGTTGTTATATTCAACGAGATATTCCAGCGTGCCGCGAGTCATGTTGGCGATTTCGGACCAGTCAGCGGTACGCATATCTTTTGGTGCGCGCACTTCCATTTGAACACGAAGCGTGCCGCCTGATTTGATACTTCCTGCAGCCGCTGCCTCAGATGGAGCAATCGCACCGATCAGGCCATAAGCTGCTGTGGCGGTTACGCCCAGAGCTGTCGAGCGCGACAGGAATTCGCGACGGCTAAGTTTGCCCTCGTTGAATTCTTTCGCATACATATCCGCAGCCGGGTGTAGCGTTTTTGAAGTCGTGGTGGTGAGCGTCATCGTTTTCTCCCTGTGACACAGTTGTCTTTGTCAGTGTTCCTGCGCCGAAATTCCGAGGTTTCCTCAGAGAGGCCGGATCTACGTGGCAGATCGGGCCTTGGCCTCTGACGAGGCTCTTATTTGAATGCGGCAGCAAGCAGACTAATTTTATTACTCGTGCATTCGGCACCAGAAATTCCCTCGGGTCAATGTTTAGCTTCGGCACAAAAGGGTCGATTTGCGACATTTTCCGTCTAAAAAAGCGACACAACAGTGAATGATCAGGCGGTGCGGTGCCTTGATACGTGTTCGAAACGCTGGCAATCGGAATCGAGTGTTCTTTTATTTCAATGCCGCCACGGAAGGTATTGAACAGTCCAAAACCCCTGATTTTTATACCTGTGGTCAGAATCAGTTGGCCGGTTGATAGGCATTCCAAGCTGACATACGCTTTCGGAACCAAGTGCGCTGACGTTTGGCATATTGGCGTGAAGAAATCACTGCAGATTCGCGAGTTTCATCTAGGGTGCAGTTGCCGTGTAGATATGACATCAATTCTGGCGCACCAATCGCTTTGGAGGATAAAAGTGCCGGATCCCAGTGGGCCAACATAGCCTCGGCTTCCTCAATCGCACCGCCACACAGCATCAGATCAAAGCGTTTCTCGATGCGCGCATTCAGCCAATCAACATCTGTATTCATCACAATAGGAAAAGCATTCTCCGCAGGCAGCAGAGGCGCGGGCGTTTCATCTTGCCAAGACGCGAGCCCACGTCCAGTGGCTTGCAGTACCTCCCATGCGCGCTGCACGCGGGCGGGATTTTGTAGATCAATGCGGGCTTTGGTTTGAGGGTCAAGTTCAGCGATCATCTCGCTCAGCGGACGTTCCTGTAAAAATCGATTGCCATTTTCGCGAATATTAGGCGGGGTCGGGGGGATTTCGGCTAGGCCTTCGCAAAGCGCACGGAAATAGAGTCCGGTGCCACCAACAATAACGGGGCGCTGCTGGGCCGGGTCAAGAAACGGGGTGATGTTACGCAACCAAGCCCCAACGGAGTAATCCTGTGTGAAAGGAACATGTCCATAAAGATGATGCGGGGCCTGCGCTTCTTCCTCAGATGAGGGGCGGGCCGTCAGAATCCGCCAGCCACTATATACTTGCAAAGCATCAGCATTAATAATGACACCACCGCCACGCGCAACAATCTCAAGCGCCAGCGCGGATTTACCGGATGCCGTTGGCCCAGCAATTAAAACCGGCATATCGTGGGGAATGTCAAAAGGCAGTGTTGTCATGAGGCCGGGTTTAGGCCGCTCCTTATGGAAGGTCAAATGCTGGTGCGCATAGCCCTAGGCGAAAAAAGGCGCAAACGACTGACTTCAGGCGTGATCTCCTGTTGTAACTAGGCGCGAGGTCTGACATTTTAAGACAGCTTCAAAACACATATTGTCAATCAATCTGTCAGAACCAGGGGACACCAAATGTCGGGTGAAAACCAGCACGCGCCGCAAGCGGAAATCGCGGAAACTCAGGAAAAATCTACGTTTAAACGGGTGATGTTGAAAATCTCTGGTGAAGCGTTGATGGGCGATCAGGGCTTTGGTCTGCACCCGCCAACTGTGGAACGCATTGCGCGTGAAGTGCAAACTGTTCAAGCCATGGGCGTAGAGGTTTGCATGGTCATTGGTGGTGGTAATATTTTCCGCGGCCTTCAGGGATCCGCCCAAGGGATGGAACGCACCACGGCAGATTACATGGGCATGCTCGCGACAGTGATGAACGCCCTTGCGATGCAAGGTGCACTGGAAAGTCTTGGCCTTCATTCACGGGTGATTTCTGCGATCCCCATGGATCAAATTTGTGAGCCATACATCCGTCGCCGTGCTGTGCGTCACCTTGAAAAGAAACGGGTTTGTATCTTTGCCGCTGGCACGGGCAACCCCTATTTCACCACGGATACTGCAGCAACCTTGCGTGCCAATGAGATGCGTTGCGAAGCGATCTTTAAGGGCACGAAAGTGGACGGTGTTTACGACAAAGATCCTGCCAAATATGATGATGCTGTGCGTTATGACGAAGTGTCTTATGACGAGGTGCTGCAAAAACATCTTGGTGTAATGGATGCCTCCGCGATTGCATTGGCGCGCGACAATGATCTGCCGATTATCGTCTTCTCGCTGGATGAACCCGGCGGCTTCCGGGGCATTCTCGCTGGGGAAGGCACCTATACACGGGTGCATACTTAACGTTATATAACAGAAAACCCGGTACGAATGTGATGCCGGGTAATGTTACCGACAGGCCAATAAACAAAGAGAGACCGACCATGTCCGATGATTTCATGCTTGATACAGACGATCTGCAGCGCCGTATGGATGGCGCTATGGGTTCGTTGAAAACTGAATTTGCATCCCTGCGTACCGGTCGCGCGTCGGCGTCAATGCTGGAACCTATCATGGTTACTGCTTATGGGGCTCGCACACCAATCAACCAAATCGGCACCGTGAACGTCCCGGAACCCCGCATGGTGACCCTGAATGTTTGGGATAAGGCGCTTGTGGGCCCTGCCGAAAAAGCCATTCGCGACAGCGGCTTGGGCATCAACCCACAGCTGAACGGCACGATCATTATGCTGCCGATCCCGGAATTGAACGAAGAACGTCGTCGTGAATTGACGAAAGTCGCAGGCTCCTACGCTGAGAATGCCCGTATTTCTGTGCGCAATGTGCGTCGTGATGGGATGGATCAGCTGAAGAAAGCCAAAAACGATGGTATGTCTGAAGATGACCATAAAATCTGGACTGACGAGGTTCAGGAGCTGACCGATAAAGCTATTGGTATTATTGATAAAGCTCTTGAAACGAAACAAGAAGAAATTATGCAGGTTTAAGCGTCTTTTTTAATGTTTTCAGAAAGGAAATCTGTGGCTCAGGCGCATATTTCAGCAGATAGTAGTGTCGAAGAGGTACAACAAACCCCCGGCGCAAACCACGTTGCGATTATTATGGATGGCAATGGTCGTTGGGCTACCCAGCGCGGAAAGCCTCGACTTTTTGGGCACCGCGCGGGTGCAAAACGAGTTCGTGAAATCGTTGAAAGTTGCCCGGGTCTTGGCGTTAAATATCTGACGATATTTGCATTCTCGACTGAGAATTGGAAACGCACCCAGACCGAAGTTGCAGGTCTAATGATGCTGTTTCGGCGCTACATCACTCGTGAAGCCCAAGCGTTGAACGAAAAGAATGTGCGTGTACGCTTTATTGGCGATCGCGTGAAGCTGGATAAAAAGCTTCAATCTATGATGGATGAGCTGGAAGAACTGACGAAGGATAATACCTCGGTTCACCTGACAATCGCGATCAACTATGGGGGCCGTGATGAGGTCGCCCGTGCTATTCGCCGTATTGCTATCGACGTGCGTGATAATAACTTAGACGCAGAAACTGTAGATGAAGAAACGCTTTCAAGTTATTTGGATACAATGGTTTTACCTGATCCAGACCTTGTGATCCGCACCTCTGGTGAGGCGCGGATTTCGAACTTTTTGCTGTGGCAATCAGCCTATGCGGAATATGAATTTATCGACACGCTTTGGCCTGACTTTACCCGCGACGTCTTTTCGGAAGTCTTGAAACGTTTTGGAAATCGTGATCGCCGTTTTGGAGCCGTAAAAACATGAGCCAGTGGGATGATTTAAAGCCACGTGTGATTTCAGCCGTTGTGATGGCTGTTGTCGGGGTGTTTGTCACGGTATTGGGAGGGATTCCTTTTGATATCATGATGTTGATGATCGCTTTGATTGGCCTGCGCGAACTTTGGATGATGCTACGTAAGCGTTTGGGTAGTCCAATTGATATCATGATCCTTTTTGCCTATGGATCGGCAATTGTCGCAGGCTGCTTGGCCTTTGCTATCGTGCGCAATCAGGGTGGTGCTGCGGCAGTGTTTTTCCTAGCGGGTATTGTGGTTGTATCTGATATTGCAGGATATTTTGCGGGTCGTATGATTGGTGGTCCAAAATTTTGGCCCCGTGTCAGCCCGAAGAAAACCTGGTCAGGTACTATTGCCGGCTGGATTGGTGCGGCGATTTTAGGATCGGTTGCTGGGTTCTACATGCTGCTTCATGAAGGGGCCCAATCTGGGGTCTTATTTCTGGCTTTAGTTGCTGTACTTTTGGCCTTCGCAGGGCAGATGGGAGACATTGTTGAAAGTGCGATCAAGCGGCGTGCTGGGGTGAAGGACAGTTCTGATCTGATCCCCGGCCATGGCGGCGTTTTGGATCGTTTCGATGCGATGATTGGTGTGGGCCTTGTTTTGGCCATTCTGATTTTGATGTCCCAAGGTTAAGGCGAAAATGTTACGACGCATATCGATTTTTGGCGTTACCGGATCGATCGGGCAAAGCACGGTGGATTTGATTAAGCGTGACCTGCAGTCATTTGATGTTGTTGCACTTTCTGGTGGCCGTAATATAGCGCAATTGGCACAAGATGCCCGTGATCTGAAGGCTGAAATCGCGGTCACTGCCTTTGAAGAATACTTACCCGAATTGACGGCCGCCTTAGCGGGAAGCGGGATTGAACCTGCGGCGGGTAGTACCGCCTTGCTGGAAGCTGCTGATCGACCGACCGACTGGGTGATGAGCGCAATTGTCGGCTTAGCTGGGTTTGAACCGGGGTTACGTGCATTGCGCCATGGCGGCACTTTAGCACTGGCGAATAAGGAAAGTTTGGTTTCCGCAGGCGCTTTGCTAAGGGCAGAAGCTTTGAGGTATGGCGCGACGATCCTTCCGGTCGACAGTGAACATTCCGCAATATTTCAGGCGCTGATGGGCGAAGATATTTCTGCGGTTGAGCGGGTGATTATCACGGCTTCTGGTGGGGCATTTCGAGATTGGCCGCTTGAGGATCTCGCAGGTGCAAGCTTATCACAGGCCTCCTCGCACCCCAATTGGGATATGGGGCAGCGTATCACAATTGATAGCGCTTCCATGTTTAACAAAGCTATGGAAGTTATTGAAGCAAAAGAATTGTTTGATTTTTCACCTGATCAGATTGAAGTGCTGATCCACCCGCAAAGTATAATCCACGCGATGGTTGGTTTTAATGATGGCGGGCTGATGGCCCATGTCGGCCCGGCGGATATGCGCCACGCGATTGGCTTTGCGCTGCATTGGCCTGATCGCAAGGCTTTGCCGGTGGAACGGCTGGATTTTGCGCGTATCGGCCAGTTTGAATTCCGTGATCCATGCGATCAGCGCTACCCAGCTTTGCGGCTTGCACGCGACGTGATGGATTCTGGCGGTCTAATGGGGGCCGGGTTTACGGCCGCGAAAGATGCGGCGCTTGATGCCTTTATCTCTGGGCGTTGTGGTTTTATGGATATGGCCGGGATCGTGGAGAATGTGTTGAGCATGCTTTCACGAAATAATGAACATAAGATGGGTGAGTTAACCCTTGAGAATATCCGGGTAACCGATCAACTTGCCCAGAAATATGCCGCTGACGTGATCAGCGCGCACGCCCCATAAAAACGAGGTTCGACCGTGGAAATTATGTCGCTTTTAAACGCCCTTGGAGGCGGCTTCTGGACGGCGGTGATTTTTATCATCGCTTTGTCTGTGATCGTGGCGATCCACGAATATGGCCATTATATCGTCGGGCGTTGGTCTGGCATTCATGCGGATGTGTTTTCAATTGGGTTTGGGCCCGTGATTTTCGCGCGCACAGATAAACGTGGCACGCAATGGCAGATTGCTTTGCTGCCACTTGGGGGCTTTGTGAAGTTCGCGGGGGACGCGGATGCGGCCTCGGCCGGTAAGGATGATGAGGCCTTTGAAAATCTGGATGAAAAGGCGTTGCGGCGCACGATGCATGGGGCCCCTTTGTGGGCACGGGCCGCGACGGTTGCGGCAGGGCCAGTGTTTAACTTCATTCTCTCCATCCTTGTTTTCTTTGTGTTTTTCCTGTTCTCAGGCAAGGCCGTAGACCCCATTACAGTGGGTGAAATCCGGGCATACCCACAGGCGGAAACATCGCTTTTGGTGGGCGATCAGATCCTGAAAATCAATGGTGAGGTTCCACCGGAAGAACGTGAGCCCTATCGCGCATTTATCAATGCTTTACCGACGGATTCCCTGCTGCCCTATACGGTTGGGCGTGAGGGTGAAGAAATTATCGTGATGGCACCGCATCCGTCGCCTCCCGCGGTTTCCATGGTGGTGGCGCGTTCAGCTGCGCGGGACGCGGGAATGCAGGTTGACGATGTTATTACCGCTGTGAATGGCATGTCGGTGGTGAGTTTTGACCAATTGCTTCAGTCAATTCTAGCGTCGAATGGCCAACCGGTGGCTCTTGACGTTTGGCGCGCAGGGGAAACCCTTCAGGTGTCTTTGACACCTCGGGAGCGGGATCATCAATTGGAAGATGGCACGTTTGAGAAGCGTTGGCAGATTGGTTTAACGGGGGGAGTCCTGTTTACGCCTGCAACAGAGGGCGCGGGGCTTTGGGGCAGTGCCAAGGGCGCGGTGACTCAAACAGGGTCAATAATCAGTGGTAGCCTGAAAGGTCTGTATCACATATTTGCGGGTTCAATCAGCACCTGTAATCTGAATGGTCCGGTGGGGATGGCGCAAAATGCTTCTGTTTTTGCCGAACAGGGGATTGGGGATTTCATCCGCTTCATTGCGCTTTTGTCTACGGCTGTAGGCTTATTAAACCTATTTCCAATCCCGGTTCTTGACGGTGGGCATTTAGTGTTTTTCGCTTGGGAGGCCGTGACAGGTAAGCCGCCTGGCGACAAAGCGTTGCGCATTCTAATGACGCTGGGTTTGACGCTGATGTTGTTTGTAATGGTCTTTGCCCTTGGGAATGATCTGTTCTGTAAATGACCCAGTGATAGCCTGAAAATGAACGCTCTGCGGATTTTTGCATTTGCAGAGCACAGACTTTTGACAAGCGGTTTTACAGCCGTTACTCAGGGTTAAGTTTTTTATACGGACGGGGACCCGATGAGCTGTTTTTTTAATACCACTGGCACAGGCCGAAAATCTTTGACGTCTGGCCGGATATTACCCGCGACAATCGGATTTTTTCTTTTAACATCAGCCGCTTCAGTGATGGTTCCTGATGTTGCATATGCGCAGCAATATCGTTTCACCAATGTTGAAATTGCCGGTAATCAGCGCATCGAAGGTGCCACAATTCTGACCTATGCCGGAATCGCCCGCGGTGAGAGCGTTTCAGCATCTGAGTTGAACGATGCCTATCAGCGCATTTTGGCAAGTGGTTTGTTTGAATCCGTTGAAATCGAACCCCGAGGCTCGCAACTGGTGATCCGAGTGGTGGAATTCCCGACAATCAACCGCATCAGCATTGAAGGAAACCGTCGCTTAAAGGACGAAGACCTGATGGCGGTGCTACAATCGCAACCGCGCCGGGTGTTCAGTGCTGCAGTGGCAGAGGTGGATGCGCAGACCATTATTGAGGCTTACAGCGCTGCTGGTCGTCTGGCTGCAACGGTAGAACCCCGGATTATCCGTCGTTCTAGCAACCGTGTTGATCTGGTTTTTGAAATCACTGAGGGGCGTGTGATTGAGGTTGAACGGCTGAGCTTTGTTGGCAACCGTGCATTCTCTGAACGTCGTTTGCGCCGGGTACTGGAAACCAAACAGGCTGGTATTTTCCGTGAGTTGATTCGATCTGACAGCTTCATTGCCGACCGCATCGAGTTTGATAAGCAAATCCTGCGGGATTTCTATCTGTCACGTGGGTATGTTGATTTTGAAACGCTTTCGGTGAATTCCGAACTTGTACGCGCGCGCGATGGTTTCCTCGTGACGTTCAACGTGCGTGAAGGTCAGCAATTCCGCGTGGGTGACGTCACGGTTGTGTCTGATCTTGATGCCGCAGATCCTGATCTGTTTCTAGACGAAACCCGGATGAAGACGGGCGCGATTTATTCACCGGCGCTTGTTGAAGAGAATATCGCACGTCTGGAACGCCTCGCGATCCGCGAAGAGATTGATTTTGTTCGGGTAGAACCTCGTGTCACTCGCAATGACGAAACCCTGACGCTGGATGTGGAATATATCCTAACGCGCGGACCACGCGTATTTGTGGAACGTATTGATATTGAAGGAAATAACACTACGCTTGACCGGGTTGTGCGTAACCGTTTCCGTGTGGTTGAGGGCGATCCCTTTAACCCACGTGAGATCCGCGAAAGCGCGGAACGGATACGCGCCCTTGGGTATTTCTCCAATGCCGAAGTCAATGCCCGCGAGGGGACTTCTTCCGATCAGGTTGTGATTGACGTGGATGTTGAAGAACAACCCACTGGCAGCCTCAGCTTTGGTGCGAGTTATTCTGCAGATAGTGGCGTCGCCTTTGCGGTTGGTTTTTCTGAACGCAACTTCCTAGGGCGTGGTCAAACGATTGCTGTGGATCTGAACACGGCGTCTAGCAGCCAGTCTAGCACTTTCCGATTTGTCGAGCCGAACCTGCTTGGGCGCGATCTGTCGTTTGGTCTGAGCCTTGGGTATGTGACAACGGATTCTGATAATTCGACCTTTGACACCCGCCGGATCAATTTTTCACCATCACTGTCCTTCCCGGTCAGTGAAAACGGACGTTTGCAGGTCTATTATTCGCTTGAAGAGAATAAAGTTTTGAACGTTGATGATACAACGGCGAGCCAATTGTTGATCAATGATGAAGCGCTCGGCGCGCAGATGACCAGCGCGGTTGGTTATAACTATAGCTTTGACACCCGCCGCACGGGCTTAAACCCGGATGCGGGTGTGGTACTGCGCTTTGGTCAGGAATATGCTGGCCTAGGTGGGGATTCTGAATACATCCGTACGACCGCTTTGTTAGGTGCCGAAACCAAGGTTTGGAATGACGAAGTGACCGTGCGCGGTATTCTTGAAGGCGGCGTCCATCATTCGCTTAACGGGACCACGAGTACTGTTTTGGATCGGTTCACCCATTCAAGCAGTCAATTGCGCGGGTTCTCATCCAATGGGATTGGTCCGTATGACAGCGGCGATCATTTGGGTGGCAACTATTACGCTTATGCACGCCTAGAGGCGGACTTCCCGGTTGGCCTACCTGAGGAATATGGCATCACTGGTGGTCTTTTCCTAGATGCTGGTTCTGTCTGGGGGCTGGATGATGATCTTGCCGGTACGATTGATGACAGTTTTGATCTGCGCGCAACCATTGGCTTTTCGGTCTTCTGGGATACACCACTTGGGCCACTGCGGTTTAACTTCTCGCAGCCGTTACAGGAATCGCTCAATGATGACACCCGCAGTTTCGATCTGACGATCTCAACGCAGTTCTGATCTGATGCGCCGCATTTTCAATATCCCGGGCATTTACCACAAATTCTTGCCCGGATTTTTACCAACAACGTTGGTGTTGGCCCTTTTTTCGGGGGCGGGTACTGTCGCTTTGGGGCAGGAAACAACAGTGCAGGATGATACTGTTGCGCAGTCTACGACGGATTCAGGTGAGTTCCTGCCTTTTTCAACCCTGCTGACCATAGAGCAGGAGCAGCTTTACCACCGCAGCCAGCTTGGTATCGCGCTTGAGGCGATGTTGACAGCCGAGAGAACAAAGCTTCAGAGTGAAAATCAGGCCATTTTTAATGATTTGTCCACAGAAGAAGCCAAGCTTGTGACCCTGCGTGCGGAAACAACGCCGGAGGCATTCTCAATTTTGGCCTCGGCATTTGATGATAAAGTTCAAATGATCCGAACACAGCAGGATCAAAAACTGCGTGATCTTGTGCGTCAACGAGAAGACATGCAGCAGAGGTTTATGAATCTGGTGGTGCCCTTGGTGGCTCAGACGGCCCGCGCCCGCGGTGGTCTTGCGGTGATTGAACGCGGCAGTGTCTATCTTGCGGTTCAGGATATTGATATCACAGCGGATGCGATCCGCTTGATCAATGAAAACTACCCCGAAGGTCGTATACCGGATATGTTTTTGATTGATGGGGGCGGTGAAAACGGCTCAAACTTGGTTCAGGAATAAACAGCCACAACAGGATTTTTGCCCTGCATTCCCTTTGGTAACTTGTTTGCCTGCCCCGAAATCGCTATTTAGTCTTAACCCTGATCGACAGGGCATATGTGTAACACGAGGAAAAACAATGGCCGAGAAGATTACAGAAGCCAATCTTGACATCATTCAGCGGATCATTCCGCACCGCTATCCATTCCTCTTGATCGACAAAGTTCGTGAAATTGAGGCTGGGAAAAGCGCGGTTGGCATCAAGAATGTCACCTGTAACGAGCCTCATTTTCAAGGCCATTTCCCCGGCGCACCGATCATGCCTGGCGTGACAATCATCGAGGCCATGGCGCAAACTGCGGCTGTAATGGTTGGCGTGACCCTTGACCTGATTGACCGTGATTTGCTGGTGTATTTCATGTCTGTGGATAAGTGTAAGTTCCGCGACAAGGTTGTGCCTGGTGATGTGCTTGAACTACATGTCGAAGTGATCCGTGCGGGCACCAAGATCTGGAAATTCCGTGCCGATGCGAAAGTGGATGGCAAAATTTGCACCACTGCAGAATTCGCGGCGATGATTCACTTGCTGGACGAAGATAAATGATGATCAGTGACAGCGCCGTAATTCACCCGATGGCCCTTGTTGATGATGGGGCCATAATCGGGGACGGCGTAAAGATCGGTCCATTCTGTACTGTTGGGGCCAATGTCAAAATTGGCGCCCGTACAGAGTTGCGCAGCCATGTGGTTGTGACCGGCCACACCGAGATTGGCGAGGATTGCGAGATCTTTCCTTTTGCCTCTATCGGGGAAGTGCCGCAGGATCTGAAATTTGACGGCGAAAACAGTACATTGGTGATTGGGGATCGCAATCGTATCCGTGAAGGCGTGACCATGAACACCGGCACCACAGGTGGTGGTGGTGTGACGCGTGTGGGCAATGACGGCTTGTTTATGGCCAACGCCCATGTTGCCCATGACGTTCAGATTGGGGACAATGTGATCCTAGTGAACAATGCCTCTGTTGCTGGGCATTGTGTGTTGGAAGATAACGTTATTATCGGTGGTCTTTCTGGCGTGCATCAATGGGTGCGCATTGGCAAAGGCGCGATTATTGGCGCTGTTACCATGGTGACAAATGATGTCATTCCCTACGGTTTGGTCCAGGCGCCACGCGGGCATCTGCATGGGCTGAACCTTGTGGGATTGAAGCGTAAGGGCGTTGCGCGTTCTGATATCACGGCCTTGCGTGCGGCCTATCAAATGCTGGCACAGGGCGAGGGGACGTTCCAAGATCGCACCCGCCGTCTGGGCGAAGAAAGCGACAGTGAGCACGTACAAGATATTGTGGCATTTGTCACCGGAAGTTCTGACCGTTCCTTCCTAACTCCGGAGTAGGCGATGTTTGCAATCGTTGCAGGGCAAGGTGATTTGCCGGGCCTTATAGCTGCACATCTTAATGGTCAGGGTCAGATACCTTTGATCTGCGCACTGGAAGGGTTTGCACCGGATAAACTGGAGGTAGATCTGACCTTCCGGGTGGAGACTCTTGGCACGTTCCTAGTGCAGCTGGGCGAGGCGGGCGTCACGGATGTTTGCTTTGCTGGCGCGGTTGCACGCCCGGCTTTGGACCCATCCAAAATTGATGCGCAGACCATGCCGCTAGTGCCCGTGATCATGCAGGCGATGCAGGCTGGTGACGATGGCGCCTTGCGTGCGGTGCTCGATATATTCGAGAAGACCGGCTTTAAAATGCACGGCGCGCATGACGTTTTGCCAGCTCTTCTGCCCAGTGCTGGGATTGCTACCAAAGCCAAGCCCACAGATCAGCACAAAAAAGATGCTGCGCGTGGCCAAGTGATCGTCGTGGCGATGGGCGCGGCAGATGTGGGGCAAAGCTGTGTGGTCGCACGAGGTCAAGCCCAAGCGATTGAGGCCCAGCCGGGCACTGATTGGATGCTGCGCTCGCTTGTGCCTTTAACAGATGCGGCGGACACAAAGATCGTGCCGGGCGGCATCTTGTATAAAGCACCCAAACCCGGCCAAGATCGCCGTGTTGATCTGCCGGTGATTGGTCTGCAAACAGTGGCTCTAGCGGCTGAGGCTGGGCTTGCGGGCATTGTGATTGAAGCCGGTGGTGTGATGGTGCCGCATTTTGAGGCTGTGGTTGAGGCTGCCAATTTGTGCCGCATGTTCCTTTGGGTGCGGGAGACTGGGCAGTGAAGGTTTTCCTGATCGCGGGCGAGGCATCGGGCGATAAGCTTGGCGCGGCCTTGATGGAAGGCCTCAAGACACTGGTGCCAGATGTAGAGTTTCACGGTGTTGGCGGTGATCTGATGGGGGCGCAGGGGTTGGAAAGCCAATTCCCCATGCATGAATTGTCGATCATGGGCATTGCTGAGGTCGCCCCAAAATATTTCCACCTGAAACGACGCATCCGCGAGGTGGCCGAGGCCGCACTCGCCCTGAAACCAGATGTAATGATCACCATAGACAGCCCTGACTTCTGCCTGCGTGTGGCAAAGATCGTGAAGGATGCCAGCGACATTCCCACGGTGCATTATGTTGCGCCCTCTGTCTGGGCCTGGCGTGAGGGGCGTGCGGTGAAAATGGCGAAGGTCATTGATCATGTGCTGGCACTTTTGCCGTTTGAACCGCCCTATATGCAGGCCGCGGGCATGAGTTGTGATTTTGTCGGTCATCCCGTGGTGGCGGAGGCTTTGGCGACAGAGACTGAAATCGCGGATTTCACCGCCGCGCATGATATTTCAGCAGATGAAAAACTGATGTTACTATTGCCTGGATCACGTCGGGGCGAGGTCTCACGTATGTTGCCGGTGATGGAAGAGGTCAGCCTGAAACTGGCGGTTCAGCACGATAATATACGCTTCGTCCTGCCCGCCGCACCGGGACCTGTATCGGAGATGGTTCGAGAAGCGGTTTCGGGCTGGCAGGTTTCACCCTTAGTGATTGACCCTACAGACCGGGCGGCCAAACGAGCGGCATTTGCGCGGGCGGACCTAGCGCTTGCCGCATCAGGCACGGTTTCACTGGAACTCGCGGCCAATGACACGCCCATGGTCATCGCCTATGACATGAACTGGTTGTCGCGAAAGCTGATCAAACGGATGTTGAAGGTCGACACGGTGACGCTTGTAAACCTCGTGTCTGACAGCCGTGTGGTGCCAGAGTTTCTGGGGGAGAATTGTGTGGCAGCGCAGATCATCCCCGCTGTAGAAGATCTCCTGCAAGATCCTGCCGCACAACATGAGGCAATGACCTTGACGATGGAGCGCTTGGGACGTGGGGATGAAGCACCGGGATTGAGGGCAGCGAAGTCAGTATTAGGGTACTCGCACGAAATTACTTAATGAGGTTTAGTTAAGTTGGTATTTTGCCAAATAAGCCGCTCATATTATTAAGGAAAGATACTAATGAACACGTTTTTTAAAGTCGTATTGCTGGTGGCCCTAATTGCGGGGCTTTCGATGTTCAAGCCTGTTCAATTGAAGTTCAATGAAGTTGTAAATATGGGCACTGTCTCTGGTGTGGCGCGGTGTGTGGATTTGAATGTGAATACAATCATTTCTGACGAAGCGACCAAACTGGGGTGTGCAGAAATTTTTCAACAACAAATTTTTGAGCGGTACGAATTTAGCGGCAAAGCATCTGCTCGCCCACGACATGGAGAAGTTCTATTTACAGGTTCTCTAGAAAATCAGACCTCAACTAAAGTTATCAGTTGGGTCGGTTTCACATACACTGTATTGGATTCTGAGGGTGAAGACACTGAATTCCACGCTAGAACGGCGCTCTGGATTGAGCCCAATTCATCAGCAGAATTTGAATTGACGCTCGATGGATTAAAAGAGGAAGAGTTTAGAGACCTCCCAGGATGTGAGGAGAACGAGGTAGATTGCTGGTATTGGAAGGTCGATGACTTAAAGGGAGTCTCGCTGAATTGAGATCACTCGCGAAATACATTTAGTTATTACTCCCCCGCCAAATCCAACCACCGCCAAAGATACGAGAACTATTTGGATCATAAAACACACAGGCTTGCCCTGGGGACACGCCTTCTTCCGGCGTCAGCAATTCGACCTCAGCTGTGGTGGCAGACAGTGGTCGTACGATGGCTTCACGGGGCGGGCGGGTTGAGCGGACTTTGACGCTGATGTGATATTCTTTCTGGGCCTCAAAAGGTTCATCACCCAGCCAATTGATTTCACGTACCGGGATGACACGGGTCGCCAGCAGTTCTTTTGGCCCAACAATTACCTGACGCGCGTCAACATCAAGTTTCACCACATACAGCGGGGTTTCCAACCCGCCAATGCCCAGACCACGGCGTTGTCCGACAGTGTAATGCAGCACGCCGCGATGGGTGCCAAGGACGTTGCCTTCGGTATCCACGATTTCGCCTGGCTCCGCAGCCCCTGGGCGCAGTTTTTCGATTACACCAGCGTAGTTGCCGTCGGGCACAAAGCAGATGTCTTGGCTGTCCGGTTTATCCGCGACGGACAGGCCATATTTCGCAGCCAGCGCGCGGGTTTCAGCTTTGCTGGCGAGATGGCCAAGGGGGAAACGCAAATAGGCCAATTGATCGGACTTGGTTGAGAATAGGAAATAACTTTGATCGCGGTTGGCATCTGTCGCTGAATGCAGCTCGGGCCCATGCGTGCCATCGAAACGTTGTATATAGTGACCCGTCGCCATGCAGTCGGCGTCTAACTCTTTTGCCGTTTGGAGCAGATCTTTGAATTTCACGCGCTCATTGCAGCGGATACAGGGCACGGGGGTTGCGCCGGCCAGATAGCTGTCGGCGAATTCATCAATCACCGCTTCCTGAAAGATGTTCTCATAGTCCAAGACGTAATGCGGAAATCCCATTTCTTCAGCCACCCGACGGGCGTCATGGATGTCGATCCCCGCACAACAGGCACCTTTTTTGGCTAGGGCCGCCCCATGATCGTAAAGTTGCAACGTCACGCCGATCACATCATAGCCTTCTTCCGCCAGTTGCGCAGCGACAACGGAGCTGTCAACGCCGCCCGACATGGCGACAACCACGCGGGTTTCTGAGGGGGGCTTTGGAAAGCCAAGTGAATTCAGTTCTGGGGTATGTGACATTGGGTGCTCCGGAGATCCATTCGGAATATATGAAAATTGGAACGACTAACAAGGGGCAGACTTCATATTCCTTTAAGCTAATGGCGCGATTGTCTGATTAGTTTAGATGGGGGTCCTGTTATGTTCCTTAAGAAAGTCGATGGCCCACGAGCCATTACGCTACCAGATGGATCCGTGCTGTCGCGTGCTGATCTTCCGCCAGCCGAAACGACACGCTGGGTGGCGAGTCGTAAAGCCATTGTTGTGAAGTCTGTGATCTACGGATTGATTCCTTTGAAGGAGGCGCTAGAGCGCTACAATTTGTCAGAGGAGGAGTACGGATCGTGGGAGAATGCGATAAAACAACATGGTGAGGGGGCGTTGAAGGCGACATCATTACAACAATATAGACAACCTTAGGTAGTATTTGTAATAATCTTCTTAATCGTAACGTGTGGTTAACCATTTTTAGTGAAGGTTAATGCAGCGTAGGGGACAGTTAAGCGGAGATTTATATATGCGGGTTCTACTAGTTGAAGACGACCCCACGACTTCAAAAAGCATAGAGTTGATGCTCACTCATGCCAATTTGAATGTGTATTGCACAGATTTGGGCGAAGAAGGCATCGATCTGGCAAAGCTTTATGATTACGATTTGATCCTTCTAGATCTGAATTTACCAGATATGAATGGCCATGAGGTTCTGCGCCAGTTGCGGCTGGCGCGTGTCGAAACGCCGATCCTGATCTTGTCTGGGGCGGATGATACTGAAAACAAAATTAAAGGCTTTGGCTTCGGCGCAGATGATTATCTGACAAAGCCTTTCCATCGAGAGGAGCTCGTAGCGCGGATCCATGCCATCATCCGGCGTTCCAAAGGCCACAGTCAGTCGATTATTAAGACTGGACGTATCGCCGTTAATCTTGATGCAAAGACCGTAGAAGTTACTGGGAAAACTGTGCATTTAACGGGCAAAGAATATCAGATGCTTGAACTTTTGAGCCTGCGTAAGGGGACGACTTTAACAAAGGAAATGTTCCTAAACCATCTTTATGGTGGCATGGATGAACCTGAACTGAAAATCATTGATGTCTTTATCTGTAAGCTGCGCAAAAAGCTGACAGAGGCGACCGACGGAGAAAACTATATCGAAACGGTGTGGGGACGTGGGTATGTTCTGCGTGATCCGGAACATGTTGATTTGCCCGTCGATCAGGTCGCTGTCGGGGCGTAAGCGAGGCAGGTAACCACACAGATGTAACGTCAATACCACGACGGAATCCAGGCTCGGTGTTTCACCGGGCTTGGATTTTTATTGCCGGCAAAGGGCCGTGGGGAACATTTCGTGCACATCTGGCTCTGGACGAAGCTGCCTGAGCGTTTTATCACAGAGAAAACGCGCGGAGAGCCGGCTGATGAATGATATCAAAAATATGACTGAAGACGCGGTTCGCAAGGAGCTTGCCGAACTCTCAGACATTCTCGGAAAAGCAAATATTGCCTACCATCAGCAAGATGACCCAGAGATCAGCGATGCGGATTATGATCGGTTGAAACGCCGAAACACCGCATTGGAAGAGGCTTTTCCACATCTGATAAGAGACGACAGCCCCTCTTTGCAGGTTGGGGCTACCGTCAGCGAAAAGTTCGGTAAAGTCACACATACCGTAGCGATGTTATCGCTGGGCAACGCCTTTGAGGAGGCGGAGGTTTTTGAGTTTGATGCGCGAACACGTAAATTTTTAGGGCTTTCTACTGACAGGATCGCCTATACGGCGGAACCAAAAATCGACGGCCTTTCTCTGTCACTGCGTTATGAAAATGGCGTGTTGGTTCAGGCCGCGACGCGGGGGGATGGGGCCGTTGGTGAGGATGTAACCGCCAATGCCCGTGTGGTTTCAAATATTCCACACCGATTGACGGGGGCACCGGATCTTTTGGAGGTGCGCGGCGAGGTCTATATGTCTCATTCTGATTTCTCGGCATTGAATACCCGGCAAGAAGGTGCAGGTGATAAAGTTTTCGCCAATCCTCGCAATGCTGCTGCCGGGTCTTTGCGCCAACTTGACAGTGCAATCACAAAATCCCGCCCGTTGAAATTCTTTGCCTATGCTTGGGGTGCATTATCTGCTCCGTTAGGTGACACGCAAATGAAGGCAATCAACCGGCTGAAAGAGTTAGGTTTTTCCACCAATCCTTTGACAGATATTTGCGAAACCCCGGAAGCCTTGATTGCCCATTACCGTCGTATTGAGGAGCAGCGATCAGAGCTTGGATATGACATTGATGGCGTTGTGTATAAGGTGAACGATCTTGCACTGCAGGAACGTCTGGGGTTCCGCTCAACCACGCCGCGATGGGCCATTGCCCATAAGTTTGCTGCAGAACTTGCCTGGACCCGACTTGAGGCGATTGATATTCAAGTTGGCCGCACGGGGGCGCTTTCTCCCGTAGCGCGGCTAACGCCGGTGACGGTTGGTGGTGTGGTGGTGTCTAATGCGACCCTACACAATGAAGATTATATTCGCGGCTTAGATAGCAAAGGCGTCGTTATCCGAGACGGTAAAGACATTCGTATTGGTGATCTTGTGCAGGTTTACCGGGCGGGGGATGTGATCCCAAAGATTGCAGATGTAGATCTGAAAATGCGTCCGGATGGTGCAGACCCCTTTGTTTTTCCTGTTGTTTGTCCACAATGTGACAGTCCCGCCATTCGTGAAGAAGGTGATGCTGTGCGTCGTTGCAGCGGCGGGATGATTTGCCCTGCGCAGGCTGTGGAACGTCTGAAACATTTTGTCTCGCGCGCGGCGTTTGACATCGAAGGTCTGGGTGCAAAGCAAGTCGAACAGTTTCACAATGATGGCTGGATCAGGGAGCCCGCGGAAATCTTCACTTTGAAAAGCCGTTATGGTAGTGGGTTACAGCAGTTGAAAAACCGCGAGGGTTGGGGCGCAAAATCCGCCAGTAAGTTGTTTGATGCAATTGATGAAAAACGTATAATCCCATTGAACCGGGTGATTTTTGCCTTGGGAGTACGCCATCTTGGCGAAAATGCATCAAAATTGTTGGCTCAGCACTATGGTTCATGGGGGGCCTTTGAACAGGCGTTGATCGCTGCGGCAGAGCCCGAAAGTGATGCCTTAACGGACCTCATGTCGATCGATGGTGTTGGTGCGGTTATGGCGGCATCTGCCATTCAGGCTTTTGGCGAACCTCGCGAACGTGCATTGATTGATCGGCTGGTGGCCGAATTACAAATCCAAGACGTGATTGCGCCTGCAGCATCTTCAAGTCCGGTTGCAGGCAAAACGCTTGTGTTCACCGGCACTTTGGAAAAAACGACCCGGGCCGAGGCCAAAGCGCGAGCTGAAACACTTGGCGCTAAAGTTTCGGGATCTGTTTCCGGGAAAACAGATTTGTTGATCGCAGGGCCTGGGGCAGGCAGCAAAGCAAAGAAAGCGGCCGATCTTGGAGTTGAAATCATTGACGAAGATGCTTGGATTGCGCTGAGTTCCAAGCAATGAGCGGTCGCCCCGAAGCCCTTTTTCCGCTGTTCGCGGATCTGGAAAGCCTGCCGGGTATTGGGCCGAAATCCGTGACTAATTTTGTACGTCTGGGCGTCGAAAACCCGGTGGATCTGCTGTTTTCTCTGCCGCATTCGGTTATTGACCGGCGCCTGCGCAATAATCTACGCGATGGGCCGCTCCCCGATGTGGTCACACTTCTTGTGACTGTTGAGGATCATCACGTACCTTCATCGCGCGCACGTCCTTATCGAGTAACCGTGACGGATGAGCATGAAAGCTTTCAACTTGTTTTTTTTCATGCCCGCAGCGATTACATTCGCAAGATTTTGCCTGAGGGAACGCAACGAGTAATCTCGGGGAAGGCAGAGTTTTTCGACGCTACGGTGCAAATCGTGCACCCTGATTATGTGCTTCCTGCAGAGCAAGCGTCTGAGATTAAGACGTTTGAGCCATTGTATCCGCTAACGGATGGCGTATCTCAAAAACTCATGTCGAAGGCGGTTACTGCCTCTCTTGCGTTGGTGCCGGATGTGGATGAGTGGATCGATCCACAACTTATGAAGAAGGAAGGTTGGCCTTCATGGAACACAGCGCTTTCAAAGGTTCATACACCTGAAACGGCCGTGGATTTCTCACCTTCTTCCCCCGAACGGCAGCGTTTGGCCTATGATGAATTACTGGCACATCAGTTGACTTTGGCGCTGGCACGAGAAAACAGTCGTAGCGTGCGAGGCGTTGTAAATAAGGGGAATGGGGTGCTTCAGGCGCGGGTGCGGGAACAGCTACCTTATCGCCCGACAGGTGCACAATTGCGCACGATCTCTGAGATTTCTGCGGATATGGCCCTGCCTGAACGCATGAACCGGTTGCTGCAGGGGGATGTTGGTGCAGGCAAAACTCTGGTCGCTTTTATGGCGTTACTTGTAGCCGTTGAGGCCGGTGGGCAAGGGGTAATGATGGCCCCGACCGGGATACTGGCGCAGCAACATTATGAAGGTTTGCGTGTATTTGCAGAACTCGCGGGGGTTCGCCTTGAGATCCTGACCGGGCGCGATAAAGGTGTGGCGCGACGTGAAAAAATGGCTGCACTTGCAGCTGGTGAAATTGATATATTGACCGGTACGCATGCGGTGTTTCAGAAGGATGTTGAGTTCGCAGATCTGCGCCTTGCAGTGGTGGATGAACAGCATCGTTTTGGTGTGCGTCAACGGCTTGAACTTGGGAAAAAGGGCGCCGGGGTTGATGTGCTGGTTATGACAGCCACGCCAATTCCACGTTCGCTTTCGCTTGCACAATATGGTGACATGGATGTGTCAATATTGGATGAAAAGCCGCCCGGGCGTCAGCCCATCAAGACTGTACTTGTTAGCCAAGGACGCATGGGCGAGGTGGTTGACCACCTAAAGAAGGCTGTCGCTGAGGGTCGACAGGTCTATTGGGTGTGTCCATTGGTTGAGGAAAGCGAAAGCTTGGATCTTACGGCTGCTGAGGAACGCTTTAAAGGCCTGTGCGCTAGGTTTGATGAAGGCGTTGTTGGGCTTGTGCATGGCCAGATGCCGCCGGATGAGAAAGATCAGGCGATGGCGGATTTCATTGCTGGGCGTAGTCGGATCCTCGTTGCAACAACGGTGATTGAGGTTGGGGTCGATGTGCCCAATGCTTCCATCATGGTGATTGAGCGCGCTGAAAGCTTTGGTCTTGCACAATTGCATCAGCTGCGCGGGCGTGTTGGGCGTGGAGAGGCGGATTCAACCTGTTTGCTGATTTTCCAACCACCCCTTTCCGCGACAGGTGAAAAGCGACTCAAAGCGCTGCGCGAAAGTAATGATGGTTTCTATTTGTCAGAGGTTGATTTGGAAATGCGGGGCGCTGGTGATGTTCTGGGCACTGCGCAATCAGGTTTACCGAGGTTCCGTATTGCAGATCTTGAGGGGCAGGCGGGATTGATGAAAGTCGCTCAATCTGATGCCAGAAAATTACTGTCAGATGATCCGAGCCTGACGTCGAAGCGCGGGCAGGCGGCACGGATGCTTTTGTGGCTTCTACGGCGCGATCAAGCAATTCGTTTTATTTCAGTTGGTTAGGTGATTTTGGATAATGTGTGAGGTACATTTGTGCATCCTGTTCTCATTTTGTTCTTTACTTGGCGTTAATAAAATGAGAACAAATAGGCAACAAGTTAACCAACCTTAATGCAGCAGGAGCTTATCATGTTCAAAGACATCAAATCAGCCGTCCGGAATTCGGGTCCAACCTTGCTGCAGGATTTGATTGGTGGAGCTGCTCTTTGTGTGATGCTCGGCACAGCTCTGATGTTGCCGGGGATACTGTAACCACCACAATCCAAATACTTTTTGCCTGTGTTTCACTGTCACCACGCATCTTGTCCCCAATTTGATGCGATCGTCAGACATTGCCTGTTTGCCTCCGGGAACCCTCTTCCCCCTCAGGTTTCAGTGAAAACACCACTGCCGCCGCGCCCGTGTCCCCGGGTCGCGGCGGTTTTTTATGGTTGATTATCAAAGGCCTCGGCCAAGGCATTGGCCACAAGCAAGATAGAGGCGTGACGGTTCTTGAAATCGCGGGCTGGACGCAAAGCTTCAAGCCCATCAAATGGTGCCGAAGGCGTCGGAGCATCCGATTTTAACATGGCCGTAAGTTCCACGTTCAGGCGTTTTATATCGTCCTTATCACAACCGGTTACGTGACCGCCGATCACAGATGCAGCAGCTTGGCCGAGGGCGCAGGCCTTCACATCTTGACGAAAATCAGTGATGCGCCCGTCTTGGAACTTCACCCCAACGGTCACTGTAGAACCGCAAAGCGGTGAGCGTTTTTTCACCTCAATATCGGGTTCTTCCATACGTCCAAGATTGGGCATATCGGCTGCCAACGCAAGTATTGTGCCGGAATAAAGGTTAATGAGATCACTGTCGCCGGACATGGCATCTTCCTGATAAAGCGGGTTTTCCCCGGGATTGTTCTTCTCTACATAAGGGGCATGCGCACAAAGGCAATGGGGAAGAGATGAAATTTGATCCAGATAAACTGCGGTTTAATGACCAGGGGCTTGTACCTGTGATTGCCCAGGATGCGACAAGTCATGAAGTTTTGATGTTGGCCTGGATGAATGCTGAGGCCATCCAACGTACGTTAGACAGTGGCAAGGTCACATATTGGTCGCGTTCACGGCAGAGCTTTTGGGTCAAGGGCGAGAGTTCGGGCAATACGCAAAAACTTGTGGATCTGCGCTTTGATTGCGATCAAGATTGTTTGCTGGTGTTGGTTAACCAGATTGGTCCCGCTTGCCATACGAACCGACGTAGCTGTTTCTATACGTCGGTTAAGGATGGCAATTGTACCGAGTTGATGCAACCAGAGTAAAACATCACAGGCCAACCATTTTTCGGACATCAGCGGGGGTCATGCCATCTTCGCGATACTTCGCAATGGCACGCGCATCATCACGTTTCGCTAATCGTTTGCCAGCCTCATCTCGGATCAACCTATGATGATGGTAGGTTGGTGTGGGTAAACTGAGTAATTTTTGCAGCACAACATGTAGGGCTGTTGCCTCAAACAGGTCCGCCCCACGGGTGACATGAGTGATACCTTGCAGAGCATCGTCGACAACAACGGACAGGTGGTAAGATGTGCCCATATCTTTGCGCGAGATCACAATATCCCCTGCAGTTTCAATGAGTAACCTATTGACCTTAATCTTTCCACCTTCACCGTTTGGCCCTTGTCTATCCTCCTGGAAATCAAGAGTGTTGGGCAGTAAATCAAGGGCGGCAGAAAGATTTAAGCGCAACGCAGTATTGTCTGGCAGCGGACCTGATTGTGAGGCAGTTGGACGGCAAGTGCCGGGGTAGATCAAACCGTCCGGGCCAAAACGGTGAACGCCTTCTTGTGGGGCACTAAGCGCGGATTCAATGTCGCGACGATTGCAGGTGCAGGGGTAAATCAGGCCAAGTTTATCAAGTTTGGCAATGGCATCATGATATCGTTGCAGGTGGTCGGATTGGCGCAGAACCGGTTGTGGCCACGTCAGGCCAAGCCAGTGAAGGTCTTCATAAATCTGGGTTTCCCAATGTAGGCGTGCACGGCTTTGATCAATATCTTCAATGCGCAGGAGGAACTCCCCGCCGTGTTTCTGCGCAAGATCCTGTGCAAACAAAGCGGAAAACGCATGCCCCAAATGCAACGGACCTGTCGGAGATGGGGCAAAGCGTGTGCGCATATCAGACCTTTGATAGCCAGTCTTGCCAGGCTTCTTTCGCCCGGTCGGTATAGGCTTTGTAACGATCTTTACGGCCTCGGCGACCGCCCTTTAATCCGTCAACTGGTTGGAATAGACCGAAATTCACATTCATTGGCTGGAACGTTTTTGCATCAGCACCACCTGTGATGTGATGGATGAGGGAGCCCATAGCGCTGTTTAATGGTGGCGTTTCCAAGGGTTTCCCTTGAATCTCTGCCGCAGCCAGTCGACCTGCCAGAAGCCCCATAGCGGCGCTTTCGACATACCCCTCAACGCCAGTGATTTGGCCCGCGAACCGCAGGTTGGGGCGTGATTTCAAACGCATCTGATCATCAAGCAAGGTTGGAGAATTCATGAAAGTATTGCGATGAATTCCGCCAAGACGAGCGAAGATCGCATCTTCAAGACCGGGGATCATACGGAACACATCTTGTTGTGCACCATATTTCATTTTTGTCTGAAATCCCACGATGTTATAAAGTGTCCCTAATGTATTATCGCGACGTAACTGCACAACAGCGTAAGCCTTGTTTTCGGGGTCGTGTACGTTGGTCAAACCGACAGGTTTCATCGGACCAAAGCGCAGGGTTTCGCGCCCACGTTCCGCCATGACTTCAATCGGGAGGCAACCGTCGAAATATTTTGCAGTTTCGCCGTCGTGAAATTCTGTTTTGTCGGCTTCCAGAAGGGCGTCGATGAACGCCTCATACTGATCCTTGGTCATAGGACAATTGAGGTAGGCTTTTTGCTCTTCTTCTGTCGCACCTTTATCGTAACGCGATTGCATCCAGGCCACGTCCATATTGACGCTGTCGGCGTACACGATTGGTGCGATGGCATCAAAAAACGCGAGACTTTCAGCACCTGTTTCGCGTGCAATACTTTCACCCAATGCGCTTGACGTTAGAGGGCCGGTCGCAATAATCCAGTGACCATCTGTTGGTAGTTCGGTGATTTCACCTTCTTCAATTGTGATGTTTGGATGATTGCGGATGACTTCGGATACGCCACGGGCAAATGCTTCGCGATCCACTGCCAAAGCGCCACCAGCCGGTAGGCGGTGTTCACCGGCCATACGCATGATCAGCCCGTTTGCGGCGCGCATTTCCCAATGCAGCAGGCCAACGGCGTTTTGTTCATCATCATCTGAACGGAAGGAATTTGAGCAGACCATTTCAGCGAAATCGCCGCCCTGATGGGCAAAAGTTTCCACCTTGGGCCGCATTTCGTGCAGGATCACCTGAACGCCAGCCTCCGCTGCTTGAAATGCCGCCTCAGAGCCCGCAAGCCCGCCACCAATGATATGCAATGTGTTTTCCATGTGCCGGATGTAGCGATGTTGCGAGCAAAAGAAAAGCCACCCCGAGATGGGATGGCTTTAATTTCTTTGCGATTTGGTGGGATCAGCTTTCGGGTGAGGTCTCTTCAGCTATTTTCACTTCATCCACTGCCTCTGTGCCTTCCAAGTCGTCCTCATCGCGTTCAGCGATCCAGGCGACGGAAACCACGGTTTCGCCTTTACCTGTGTCAAAGACCTTCACACCACCGGCGGAGCGTGAGCGGAAGGAAATTCCGTTCACCGGGCATCGAATGGATTGACCTTTGGAGGTCGCCAGCATGACCTGGTCTTCCATCGCAACTGGGAAGGAGGCGATCAATGGCCCGCCGCGCATTGCTTTATCCATCGCAGCGACGCCCATACCACCGCGACCGCGCACAGGGTAACCGTGGGCTGAGGACAGTTTACCAGTGCCGCCTTCAGAAATGGTCAGGATCAGATCTTCAGCCGCCTGCATTTCGTCAAAGCGTTCTTGGGTGATTGCGCCCCCTGATTCATCTTCGTCATCACCATTTTCTTCGTTATTACCAGCCAGTTGTCGACGCATCTTAAGGTAGGAGATGCGTTCATCTGAGGTGGCATCAAAATGGCGAATGACTGACATTGAAACGACTTCATCGTCACCCGTAAGCTTGACGCCGCGCACCCCAACGGAGGAGCGAGAGTTAAACACGCGGACCTCAGTTGTTGGGAAGCGAATGGCGCGACCGGACTTGGTGACCAGCATCACATCTTCTTCGTCAGAACAAATCCGCGCGTTGATCAGGCGGGTGTTTTCATGGTCACCCTCAAACTTCATTGCGATTTTACCGTTGCGCATGACATTGGTGAAGTCAGACAATTTGTTGCGGCGCACTGTGCCAGCAGACGTGGCGAAGACGACCTGCAAGGCGTCCCACTCGCTGTCGGGTACATCCACAGGCATGATCGCGGCAATTGATACACCTGTCGGGATCGGCAGAATGTTCACAATCGCTTTGCCTTTGGCCGTGCGACCACCTTGGGGCAGACGCCAAGTTTTCAATTTGTAAACCATGCCGTCAGTTGTAAAGAACAGAAGTTGCGTGTGTGTATTGGCCACGCAAAGGGTGGTCACAACGTCTTCTTCTTTGGTTTGCATGCCGGAAAGGCCTTTGCCGCCACGTTTTTGCGCGCGGAAATCAGCGAGAGGCGTGCGTTTAATCCAGCCGCTAGAGGTCACGGTAACAACCATGTCTTCACGTTCGATCAGGTCTTCGTCGTCCATATCGCCAGACCAATCAACGATCTGAGTGCGACGCGGCACAGCGAATTTTTCACGCACTTCTGTCAGTTCAGTTGCGATGATTTCCATGATCCGTTCACGTGAACGCAGGATATCAAGGTATTCGCGGATGGCGGCCGCAAGTTGTTGCAGCTCATCGGTGACTTCTTTCACACCCATCGCGGTCAGACGTTGTAGACGCAGTTCCAGAATGGCGCGGGCCTGGATTTCTGACAGGTTATAAGTACCGTCGTCATTGGCCTTATGGGTTGGATCGTCAATCAGTTCGATATATTCAAGAATATCAGCGGCAGGCCAGCGGCGTTCCATCAGCCTTGCGCGTGCTTCGGCTGGATCAGCGGAAGAGCGGATCGTTGCTACAATTTCATCAACGTTAGAAACAGCAGCGGCCAGACCACACAGAATGTGGGAACGTTCGCGGGCTTTACGCAGCTCATAGGCGGTGCGGCGCGCGACGACTTCTTCACGGAAATCAATGAATGATGTCAAGAATTTACGCAAAGTCAGCTGCTCAGGGCGGCCACCATTCAGTGCCAGCATATTACAGCCAAAATAGGTTTGCATCGGTGTGAAACGGAACAATTGGTTCAGCACGACCTCTGGGGTTGCATCGCGCTTCAACTCAACAACAACGCGCACACCGTTACGATCTGATTCATCCTGAACATGGGCAACGCCTTCGATCTTTTTGTCACGTACTTGTTCTGCGATTTTGATGATCATTGACGCTTTGTTCACCTGATAGGGAATCTCATCCAAAACAATCGCGTAGCGATCCTTGCGGATTTCCTCAACGCGGGTTTTGGCACGGATCACGACGGAACCACGGCCTTCAAGGTAAGCTTTGCGCGCACCTGTGCGGCCCAACATAATTCCGCCAGTTGGGAAGTCGGGACCGGGGATATATTCGATCAACTGTTCTGAAGTCAGGTCGGGTTCTTCGATCAATGCCAATGTCGCGTCCACGACTTCGCCAAGGTTATGCGGCGGAATATTGGTCGCCATACCAACCGCAATACCACCGGCACCATTGACCAGCATATTAGGGAAACGGGCAGGGAGAACAGTGGGTTCGCGGTCTTTACCATCATAGTTATCTTGGAAATCAACGGTGTCTTTGTCGATATCAGCCAAAACAAACGCAGCGGGTTTATCCATGCGGACTTCGGTGTAACGCATGGCGGCGGGGTTATCGCCATCCATCGAGCCGAAGTTGCCCTGACCGTCGAGAAGCGGCAGTGACATTGAGAAATCTTGCGCCATCCGAACCAGCGCATCATAGATCGCGCTGTCACCATGCGGGTGGTATTTACCCATCACATCGCCAACCGGACGGGCTGATTTACGGTAAGATTTGTCATGCGAGTTGTTGGTCTCATGCATGGCGTATAAAATGCGCCGGTGCACGGGTTTCAACCCGTCCCGAAGGTCCGGAATCGCACGCGAAACGATCACGCTCATGGCATAATCGAGGTATGAGGTGCGCATCTCGTCGGTAATGGAAATCTGAGGCCCGTCGTAAGCGGGCTTCTCGATTGCGGTTACGTCAGTATTTTCAGGGGGTTCTGAGTTATCGTTCACGCTGTTTCCGCTCTGGTACTGTTTATCTGTATCTTGTTACAATGCTTATACAATAGCCAGGATATAGTACGCAATGGCAGCGTGCAGAATTAAATATATCACGCAGAAAAATGAAGTTTGAAGGCCGGGATATGCGGCCTTCAAATGTGTTTAGAATTGGCCCGTTGGGCGATCAAAAACACGCTTTCCAAGCAATGATGCGGTGAGATCCACCATCAAATTTGCGGTGCGCCCGCGTTCATCAAGAAATGGGTTCAACTCGACAAGGTCCAAGGACGCCACACAGCCCGCATCGTGCAGCATTTCCATCACCAAATGTGCTTCGCGGAATGTCGCGCCACCAGGAACAGTCGTGCCAACGGCCGGGGCAATGGAGGGATCCAGAAAATCGACATCAAGCGAGACGTGCAAAATACCATGTGCGGATTTTACTTTCTCAAGGAAAGCAGCAAGAGGAGCCGCAATACCAATTTCGTCAATGCGACGCATATCAACGGGGTGCATTTCGCTTTTCGCAAGTGCTGCGGCCTCGGCACGGTCAACGGAACGCAGTCCAATCAGGCAAATGTTGTCTTCCGGAACGATGGCGGGCAAGGGCGGGAATCCGTCAAAACCCGAACGCCCGGTGACATAACCAAGCGGCGTACCATGCAAATTTCCGGAGGTGCTGGTTTGAGGGGTGTGATAATCCGTATGCGCATCCAACCAAAGAACAAATAGTGGTTTATCAGTGCTTTGCGCATGTTTCGCCATACCTGCGACTGTGCCAAGCGATAGGGCATGATCTCCGCCCAGAAAAATTGGAAAACCGTCCTGTGCGGCGTCAAATGCTGCTTTGGTTAGGCTTTTTGTCCAGCCGATGGTTAGAGCATTGTCTTGGGCTTGTTGGTTGGCGGTCTCAGGTGCTTGCACGTTTTCGGGCGCGAAGTTCCCGCGATCTTCGACGTGATGGCCAAGATCGGCGATCATCTCGGCGATGCCAGCTGTGCGATAGGCGTCTGGGCCCATTAGGCAGCCTTTGCGTGATTTTCCACTGTCTACTGGGGCGCCGACAAGGATGCAGTTTTGAGAGATCATAGCGTTACCTGTAATTTGATTTACCACAGTATTTCGTCATTTTGTCGGTTTTGAAATTGTCTTTTTGACCATTTTGGAGGTAATATTCCCAATGTGAACTTAATTTATCCGAATTGGGCATATAGATGGATGATCGTGATAGAGAAATAATTGCGGCGTTGCGGCGCGATTCCCGTGCCAGCCTGTCCGAGTTGTCTGGACTTCTGAACCTTTCACGCACGACTATACGCACACGGATTGAACGTTTGGTGTCAAAGGGCGATATCGTGGGCTTCACGGTTGTCCTAAGAGAAGATCGCAATCACTCCCCTATACGGGGCCAAATGATGCTGGGGATTGAGGGCCACGGAACCGACCGTATTGTGCACCGTCTGTCAGGCATGCCAGAGGTTCAGGCGATCCATTCCACCAACGGCAAGTGGGATCTGATCTTGGAACTAGGCGCGCCTTCTCTTGAAGCTTTGGATGCTGTGCTTGGCAGAGTGCGGCGCATTGATGGGGTGCAGACCAGCGAAACAAATCTGTTGCTGGCCACACGCAAAGCGACATCCGTACGAAGCGACGGATAAGATTATCTACGCTGCAGGGCCAATACCCAAATGATGAAAAGTCCAAATGATATCAGTGCATTCCATCCCGCCATTGAGATGTTGAACAATTCCCATGGAACCTCATCGCAGCGCACCAGCGGCGCGTTCATTATCTGATTGAAAAGGTCATCCGTCGACAAGCCTGACACTGGCCCAGAGGTGCAGCTATCGGGCCCTTCAAAGATACCTTTTTCTACACCAGCATGGTAAAAACCAATCAATGACGTGGTGAGTGCAGCGAGCGCTCCGACCAGTGCAAAAATGCGTTGGCCAAACGCCAATGCCAAAACCCCGGCTAAGATTGCAACCCCATGTGGCCAGCGTTGCCAGATGCACATTTTGCAAGGGGGAAGATCGCCAATATACTGAAACCCAAACGCCCCTAAAAGCATTGCTACAGACCCTGCCGCGGCAAGAAAAATCAGTGTTTTGTTCATAGAAACTTTACCGCCCAAAATCCTGCAATCAGAATGATAATAAACAACGTGAAGATCAAGCCTAGCCTGCGCTCGATGAAGTCACGGATTGGTGATCCAAATTTCCACAAAAGAAGCGCAACAATAAAGAAACGCAATCCACGTGCAATGACAGATGATACGATGAAAATCGGCAGCGAAAGGTTTGTTACACCAGAGAAAATCGTGATGACCTTATAGGGGAAGGGCGTTATCCCTGCGATCAGAACCGCCCATGCACCGTAACTATTGAAGGTGTGCGACATCTCAGTGAAGGCGGTTTCTTTACCGTAGAACGCGAGAATTGGCTGCCCAATCGTTTCAAACAGTACTGATCCAATGAAATACCCGGCTAATCCGCCCAGAACGGATGCAAGCACAGCGACCGAAGCAATTATAAATGCCCGCGAGGGGCGAGCGAGGATCATCGGAATCATTAGTAGATCCGGTGGGATAGGGAAAAATGAACTTTCCGCAAAGCTAATCAGCGCGAGGAACCATAAAGCATGTCGATGCGCTGCCAAACTTATTACGCGGTCATAGAGTTGTCGGATCATTTGAAACCTGCCTGCTGTTTCGCTTGTTTCCGCCACTGGACAACGATGGTCAAGCCTAGGTCGTAACTGACGGAAAACGGTGCGAGATCGCGCCATATATGCGTGAAAATACCGCAGCTGCAAGTGTTTCGTTGAGGGCTTTTTCACCACAAGACAATGGCCTGATATCAAACCACGTATGGGGGAGAGCTTGCTCCTTTGCGTTTTATATCACTCTTGTTGCACAACGTGGCCTCCGATTAGGAAGCTATTTGTGCAACAAGATCTATCAAAATAGCTCAAAATCGGTTTTGGGTGGTTTCGGTGAGGTAGGCATTTCGGGCGCCAATGGCATGCCGTCTGCGATCCGAACAAGTGCTTTCCCGGTTCTTGGCCAAAACATAACCTGTCGCGCAGTGGTTCCTCCGGTACTTTTTCCCATGCATTCAATTCCTTCGTCGGAAAGAAACTGCAATGCGAAAGCAGCATTTGTTTCACCAATATCTGTAGCCATTTTAATCATGCGGGCGCCGCCAAAGATTTTTGCTTTGAGCCTATCTCGTCTCGCACCAGCTTTAATTAGACCGTTAATCAACAGTTCCATCTCGTTCACGCCTTCTCCTATCATTGCGCCGTCACCAAAACGGCGATCAGGTAGGAGGATATGATTCATCCCTCCGATGCCTGAGGTGCAATCCCAAAGGCAGGTAGAGACACAACTGCCTAGCAATGTGGACAAAATCGCATCTGGACCAGATGCGATAGCAAATTGTCCTTGGGTAATGTGCTGTCGGTTTTTGTTTCTTGAGGCATATCCATTTATCATGAATCGACAACGCTCCGGCGTTTCGTTCTACAGGCCTCCAAAATTGCGTTTCCAATACTATCAACCGACATTTGTTGCTTTACGCCTCCAAGGTCAAAAGCGACCTTTGGCATCCCATAGACAACCGAAGATGCTTCATCCTGCCCAATTGTCTCTGCACCATTCTTATGGAGTTCGTATAAACCTTGTGCTCCATCTCGTCCCATTCCGGTAAGAATTATAGCAACACACCTAGGTGCAAACGCTTTTGCAGAACGCATCATTACATCTACCGATGGCCTGTGTCCGCTTACGCGGGGACCTTCAATCAAGCGCACGCATGTTGGCGTCGCACTGACGAGTTCCATGTGGAACTTCCCCCCAGGACAAATCACAACTTCACCCTGACGAACTTCGTCACCGTTTCCTGCGACACGTACCGTCATCTCTAGCTGATCATCCAGCCTGTTTGCCAAACTGCGTAAGAAGTTTTCAGGCATATGTTGTGTCACCAGCGTAGGGGGGCAATTATCGGGCCAAGGGCTAAAAACTTTTTGCAAGGCGTCTACGCCACCAGTGGAGGCTCCAATCAGAACTGGCTTGCCGTTCCAGCAAAAAGGTTCAACTTTTTGTGCAATTTTACTCCTCCTGTGAAGGGCCACAATATCTGCACCAGCGGCTGCGACGAGGCTGTCAGGTAAGCGCTCAAGCGTGTTACCTGACTCTGCTGAAGGTTTTTCTATGCAATCAACCGCACCAAGACTTAACGCATTTATTGTTGCCTCGCGGCTGCTCCTTGTAAGTGAAGAAAACATGACAACAGGCATTGGGCGAAGTCGCATCAGAAGCCCCAGAAATTCTAGCCCGCTCATCCGAGGCATCTCAATGTCGAGAAGCAATACGTCAGGATTGCATGCTTTTATAACACTTCGAGCCTCAATTGGATTATTGGCTTCACCGACAACTTTTAGCCTTGTATCCTTTGCTAGGGCTAGACGGATCAGGCGTCGCATTACACATGAATCATCAACAATCAGTACTTTGACAACAGTCATCTTTCATCCTTATTGGCAAACCTCCAATATCCTACTCTGCTGGTTAAAACTCTTCCCAACCATCTGGAATATTGGGGTCCTGACTTTCCAAGTAATGATCCTCAGCAATATTCCCCGATCTCATTACCGCGACATGTTGCTGAACAGGTGTCGGAAGTATATTCTTAGATCGTGCCGGGGCATCGTCATTCGATTGTGTTTGAGATCGGCCGCTTCTGAAAACGTTCAAATCCTCAATCGTTTCTCCCTGTCCAGCATCAAATCGCGATACAACCGATGCGAGTGCCTCAGCCCCCTGCGTTAGAGCGTGGCTTGCTGCTGTCGTTTCTTCAAACATTGCTGCATTTTGCTGTGTAAATTTATCGAGCTCGTTGACGGATGTGTTGATTTCAGCCAACCCACTGGCCTGCTCTTTAGCTGAGATCGCGATTTCAGCAACATGGCGAGAAATGTCACCGACCGATCCGATAATATTTTGCAGTGCCTCACCGGTCTCGCCAACAAGCTCAGCACCGTGTTTGACATGTTTTCCAGAATCCGAAATCAGCTGATTGATTTCATGGGCTGCGTCTGATGATCTTTGCGCAAGAGCGCGCACTTCAGATGCCACGACGGCAAAACCTCTGCCGGCTTCCCCTGCACGTGCGGCCTCGACGCCGGCATTGAGTGCAAGAAGGTTCGTCTGAAAGGCGATATCGTCGATAACACTGATAATTTTTGTAATTTTATCGGAGGATGATTCAATTTTCCTCATCGCTAATACGGCTTCTTCGACAACAAGACTGCTTGTTTCGGCACTGTTTTTTGCAGTATTTACAACGAGGTTCGTTTGTTCGGAGGCATCAGCCGCAGAGGCTACGCTTGATGTGATTTGATCAAGGGCTGCAGCCGTTTCTTCAAGAGTTGCGGCCTGTTTTTCTGTCCGTTGGGAGAGATCTTCGGCGGCAGTGCTGATGTCGCTGGCTTCCGAACGAATACTATCCGCGTTCGAGATCACTCTTATCATCGCGTCACGGAGGTTGTTCGCTGCACGATTAAAGTCAGTCCGCAGCTGTTCATATTCCTCGGCCAGAGGTTCCGTGAGCTCTGCGGTCAATTTTCCGTCGGCGAGATCGCCCAAACCCTTACGTAGAATCTCAACCACCCGGTTCTGAGACCGCACCATTTTGGCCTGCTCATGTTCTGCACGATAAATCAAAGATTGAGCTTCGCTGATGTCATTACCTAGGAACAGCAGGCACAGCGTTTTTCCGCTGGCATTTTTGACGGGGCTCAATACGGCTTCGATTAAGGCCCCTTGTTCATTTCCGTTTTTCAGGATGAAGTTGGCTGACACTGTGTCACCCGCACGTACCTCGGAAAGTACATCGCGATCAGGATTACCCTGAACCGAAAGAATATTGGCGAAACTTTTTTTTCTGATTTCGTTTTCGGGGGTGCCAAGTGCGTCTGAAAAGAGAGTGTTGGAGCTGACATATTGACCTGATAGTGCGAACTCTGCCTTGATTTGATGGGTTTCAATGGCCCAAATAATTGCGTTGTTCATCTGAGAAATAGTTACGTCTTCCCATTCGATTACGAAACCAGATCCGTTACCTTCGTTGTCCAGAATAACATTAGTGAAGACTGACAGGCGCAGCGCTCCCATGTCCATAAACTCGCGACACGGAAATGACTCCAGAGAGTTGAATAAGGAGTGGATTCGCTCTTTGTCTTGCCAGAAGGCGTCAATCGAAAGGCCAATCATAGCGTTGGGTGTGAGTTCTGGGAGCACGGAGCGGAATTGTTCAATGTGGGTTTCGAAGAACGACAGTAAAGCATCGTTCGTATAGGTGATCACTCCTTTGGCATCGAGGATCATCATTGCCGCAGATGAATCGCTAAATGCAGACCCTTTTACACGGGCTTCGATGGCTGCTCTTTCTGCGTCTTCTAGCGATGCGCGAAATTCTTCGATAGTTTGGGCGATGCCCCCGATTTCATCCCCCCGGGCGGAATCTGGTACTTCGGTTGAAAATTCAGAGTTTGCAATTTTACGCATCACTTGGTTTAGGCGCAGCAGGGGGCGGCCGACGGAAAGCCCTAAAATGATTGAAATTATTGTGAATATGCAAAGAGCAATGGCGCTGTCTCGCAGCAATTCAGTGCGCATTTCTAGCCAAGGAAGTAAGAATTCAGTTTCAGATTGAGATGCAATAAGTGCCCAAGTTTCGCCATGCACCCCGAGTGGGGCGTAAGTTTCATGAAGGACGCTTTCACCTGTGTCCCGAGTGTGAATTCCGCTCTCGCCATTTAGGGCTGCAGAGATCGCGGGGCTTTCCATGCCGGTTTGCAGAACTGATCCCGTGAGAGGTCCGACGAGATCTGAACGTAGAATATTATCGGGTCCAACGAGATAGGTTTGCCCGGATGTGCTTAAACCGTCGCGATCATGCAATATGGCGTTAATCTGATCTGTGCCAATCTGATAGGCAATAATTGCCGCGGGTTCCCCATTACTGCTTGGAATAATTGATGCAAAAAAGGCTGATGGAATACCCGAGATATCATACATTCTGAAATCAAAGAACTCTACGCCGGACACTGGATTTTCTTCGCTCAGCAGCGTTGTGTATATTTCGAGCAGAGCAGTATTGCGCGCCGTGCCGTCAATGATATTCGTTGCGAAGCCGCCCTCCTTTTCAACAGTATAAATGACATTACCCATGGTATCGATCAGGATGACGTCATAGAGGCCAACATTCTCCATTATTGCCTGGAAGAACCCATGATAATGCTTATGCGTGCGATTGTAGCTGTTATCTTCGCCGGAATCTGATTGTTGCGCGCGCTCTCCTAGTTCGAACGGGTTGTCGGAGATCCAAACCTGTTGAAGATCGGCACCGGCAGTTTCATATTCGTTCCATCCTTCTTGGAAACCAGAAATTGCATCTAGAATTGACGGGTTATTTGCTTGAACATTTAAGCTAAATTCCACATTCTTTATGAATGTTTCAAGTTGACCTGTGCGCCCATCAAGTAGGGAAACCAACCGTTCTTCTGTCAATCTTTCAAGAGAGGCTCTTGAGTGTGCAAGTGCAATAATAGCGGTCAATGCAAGCGATGCGAGGCAAAGGGAAACCATTACAAGCGGTAGCTTGAGAGTTAGCTTGATTGAATTGAAAAACCGCATGTTACGCTCCAAGAATTGCTCACAGGTCTTATGACCAAACCAAAGTGAACATGGTCCGAAAGTGTGAAAATAACTTTAAGCGGTTTTGTTTTGTGAATTTGGGAAAAGGTGGGCCCCCGCGCGATCACGGGAGCACTGGTAATAACGGAGTTATGGCAGGCGAATACCGCCGTCAACGCGGATGGTTTCGCCGTTCATATAGGCGTGATTGATTAGGAAAACCGCTAGGTCGGCTACCTCAGAAGGTTTGCCAAGGCGCTTGGGGAACAGCGGCTGTTTGCCCAGCGCTTCCTGTGCTTCCTCAGGCAGGCCCTGAAGCATTGGAGTTAGAAACAAACCAGGGGCGATGCAATTCACACGAATACCGCTAGAGGCTAGATCACGCGCCATGGGCAAGGTCATGCCCACAACACCAGCCTTTGACGCGGCATAGGCCGGCTGGCCTTTTTGACCATCAAAAGCCGCGATAGAGGCCGTGTTTACGATAACGCCCGTGTTTCCATCTTCATCGGGTGTGTTTTCCTGCATGCGCACAGCAGCCAGACGGCAGGTGTTAAATGTACCCTTCAGGTTCACATCAACGACTTTGGAGAAGCTGGGCATCGGATGGGCACCGTCGCGACCAACGGTTTTTGCAGCAATTGCAATCCCGGCACAGTTTACCAGCGCATTCACGCGACCATGAGCGGCCTCGCAGGCGTCAAGGGCGGCGTTCATATCCTCTTCAGAGGTCACATCAGCCTGCGCAAACACCACATTGTCGCCAAGCTCGGATGCGAGGGCCGCGCCACGTTCAGCGTTCATATCCACAGCAACAACTTTGCCGCCTGCAGCAACAATCGCCCGCACGCAGGCTTCTCCCAGGCCAGAGGCCCCGCCGGTCACCAGCGCAATCACGTTTTCAGATTTCATCTCAAGCCCTTATCTTCGGTTTATGTTCTGTTGCTGCGCTTGCATCACAGAATTGTTGCGCAAATTTTTCACAGGGTGGATAGAATAACCAATGTGACGTCTCGGCATAGGTTATTTTTGTTCCCCGACGTGAAGTGGTTAGGTTTTCTGGCGATCATCAAGCCCCAGACCACGGCCGATGATCTCTTTCATAATCTCTGAGGTCCCCGCGTAAATCCGACTGATACGCGCGTCGGCATAAAGGCGGCAAATCTCATATTCTTGCATATAACCATTGCCGCCATGCAGTTGCAGACATTGATCCGCCACGTCGCCTTCAACCTCAGAAGTCAGAAGTTTTACCTCTGCGGCCAACTCTGCACTTAAGGCACCGTCAAGATGGTCCAAAACACAGTGATCTACAAGGGTTTGCGCCGCATCCAAACGTGTGCGCAGGGTGGCCATGACAAAGCGAGAGTTTTGGTAACTGCCCACAGGTTTACCAAAGACTTTGCGATCTTGGATATAGTCCAACGTGATCGCAAAGGCGCGTTCAGCGCGCGCGAGAAAGCCAATAGAACCAATCAGCCGTTCCTCAGAAAGGCCGCGCATCATATTTTTGAAACCCTGTGTCGCGTCGCCGAGTTGGTTTTCTTTCGGGATTTTGACATCATCGAAAAACAGCTCGGCCGTATCTTGGCTGGGTTGGCCGAGTTTTGCTAGCTTTTCACCGCGCGTGAAACCCTCCATGCCGCGTTCAACAACAAACAGTCCAATTGCACGGGGGTTATCGGGATCGGTACGCGCGGCCACCACGATGATATCCGCAAGCAGACCGTTTGAAATGAAGGTCTTGGATCCGTTCAAAATCCAGTGATTGCCACGATCTTCAACGCGACTGCGAATGGCGCCAAGATCTGAGCCGGTGGAAGGCTCGGTCATACCAATGGCCAAAATGCTTTCACCAGAGATGATGCCGGGTAGAAAACGTGATTGCTGTTCGGGATTGGCCACATGCAGGAAATAGGGGGCGACCATTCGGTTATGCAGGGAAATAAAGAAACCGGGGCTGCGCCATGCCAGCTCCTCAGCCAAAATCTGATCATAGCGGAAGTCATCCAATCCCAGACCGCCATATTCTTCAGGCATATACATCGCCAAATAGCCTTGATCACCGGCGGATTTCCAAACCTCGCGGCTCACCTGACCCTCTTTGCGCCAGCGGGCTTCATTGGGGGCGATTTCAGCTTCAGCCCATTTTACAACGGAATCGCGGAAAATATCATGGTCTTGTGTGAAAATGCGACGGCGGATCATTTTTCGCTCCCTTTTTGGTAGAGGAAAACAAAGCCTTGTACACGGGGCAAGTGTGACGTGGGGTAGGGTGCTGCACGACCCTACGTAGCGCATTGGCCGCGGCATAATCCGAGGGGGCAATGGCATTAACCTGCGCTTGCATTTCGGTGGTCAAGAATGCTTTATGCGCTTATGCGTACCATGATAAAACGCCTTTTATCTGTCCTGGCTCCGGCCTTGGTTCTTCTTGGTTCAGTGAACGGGGGGATGTCTGATGCCGCGCCTATGCGGGTTGCTGTTGCCTCAAATTTCCTGACCACGGCGAGGGATCTTGCCGTACTTTATAAAGAACACAGTGGCGAAGACATCGTATTGATCAATGGATCATCTGGCACATTGTTTGCCCAAATTTCACATGGCGCACCCTATGATTTATTTCTATCTGCGGATTTGGAACGCCCTCAGGCGCTGTCAGATGTTGGGATTTCCAGTACACCCGTTGCTTATGCGAAGGGCACGCTGGTGTTGATCTCCCGGGATCAGGATCAGGGGACTGACATATCTGCAGAGGCCCTTGCAGAGGTTCTGACAAACAACCGCACAGCAATCGCGGACCCTGATCTTGCGCCTTACGGAGCCGTGGCGATGAAACTGTTTGAAACGTTGGATATCCCGGCTGACGCCCGCAGGCTGATTTACGGGGCCAATGTTTCTGCTGCGGCGGGCTTGTTTGCCTCGGGCAATGTTGATCAGGCCCTGATTTCAAAATCCCTTGCACAGGATTTTGTTGCAAAGTTCGGGGATGAGGATGCGATCACTGTGTTCTCTCTGAATTCCTACAACGGCAACTTTAATGCCGGGGTTTTGCAGTTTGGAGCGATACTATCACAAGACCCTAGAGCAGAAGCCTTCCTTGAGCTGATCCTATCGGAAGATGCCGCACCGCTTATGTCGGCCCACGGATATCAGCAATCCCATGAGGTTGGGCAATGAGCGAACTTTTCACAGAGATACGACCCGCGATTGTGCTGACCTTGCAGCTGGCGTTCTTTTCAACATTGATCTTGATGGTCCTTGCAACCCCGCTGGCTTGGTGGCTGACGATATCAAAACGGCGTATGCGTCCGCTGATTGAGGCACTTGTGACCTTGCCACTTGTCTTACCGCCCACGGTTATCGGCTTTTACCTGCTTGTCCTGATGAACCCTAACGCCCCTTTAGGGGGGGCTTGGTTGCGCTTAACCGGGGAAACCCTCGCATTTTCCTTCTCGGGGCTGCTTCTGGCGTCCATCATCTATTCCCTACCTTTTGCGGTGCAACCCTTGCGCGCAGCCTTCCAAAGCGTCGGCACAGGGCCACGTGAGGTGGCAACAACATTGGGTGCATCACCACTACAGGCGTTCTTTTCTGTCGTTCTGCCTTTGTCGCGGCGAGGATTCCTTTCCGCCGCGGTGCTGAGCTTCGCCCATACGCTGGGGGAATTTGGGATCGTGTTGATGGTTGGGGGTAATATTCCCGGCAACACTCGCGTGATTTCAATTGAGATCTTTAACCGCGTCGAAACCCTTGACTACAGCGGCGCACATGTCCTGTCTTTTGGCTTACTGATCCTGTCGTTTTTGGCCCTTGCCCTAACGTACTTCTTAAGCCGTGAGCCCCAGACATGACCCGGTTACACCTTGATATCCGTGCCCCACGGGAAAGTTTTGACCTTCGGGTCAGCCATGAAATCCCCATGTCAGGCATAACGGCCTTGGTTGGACGCAGCGCAAGCGGCAAGTCGAGCCTGTTGCGGATGATCGCTGGCCTTGAGCCTTGTGAGGGGTTGATCCGTTTGGGCGATGAGATCTGGCAGGAGGAACGAAAAACCATCGTCCCGGCGCACAAACGACGCATCGGCTTTGTTTTTCAGGATATTCGTCTGTTTGATCATCTGACCGTTGCTGGAAATATCCAAATTTCTGGGCGCTGGCAGAAGGAACATGCTGTTGCTGATCCGGTGCTGCAGGAAATCATAGAAATCCTAGATCTACAGCCGCTGATGAACCGCCCGGCAACACGCCTGTCGGGCGGGGAACGCCAGCGAGTGGCCTTGGCCCGTGCCTTGGCCGCTGGACCACGCCTATTGTTGCTGGACGAGCCGCTCTCTGGGTTGGATCCACAACAAAAGGAACGCCTGATCCCGCGCATTCAGCAAGCGTTGGATCGTGCGAAATGCCCTGCTATTTTTGTTAGCCATGACCGTGCGGAAGTTGCGCGATTTGCGGAAAGAAGCATCGAAATTTCCCACGGTTCGATTACGTCATCTCGCGATGCACCGCTCTCGCTGCGGGCTGTGATGTCTGACAGCCCGGATACCGCAGTTTTTGCGGGTCAGACCCTTCCGGTTCCTCGGGAATGGGCCGTCAGTGCTGGCGCAGAATTGCTTTTTCGCATTCTGCCAGGGAACCTTATGTTGACGGCCTCTGATCCGGGGCAGGTTGCAGCCCCTTTATGTGTGCAAGCTGAAATACGCTGGGACATCGATCGGAGCGCTGCAATTTTGGAGTTCGAGGATGGTCAGATCTATCGTTGTTCAACAGAGGTTAGTTCTTTTGCGTTTTTGAAACAAAGCGCCAGAATTTGGCTCATTGTTTCTGAGATTGCTTTTATGCCTTCGATGAATTGATTCGCGCTCAATTAATTAACTGTTTCGTAATTTGTGGACTGGGGTGCATTTTTCAACATTGTTTCCCAACAGCGCACAGTGTGCAGTCGCGATCGCTATCAAGCGAAATTTTTGCTATGATTACTATTGTCAAACAGTGCGAATATAATTGGATTTGGTGTTCTTGAAGCTACCAAATTCATTTTCCGAATAGCATGGTTTTAAATAGGCGCCGTAATGGTGAAATCCCGTGAATTATTCACTTAAAAACAAGGGGATAGTAGCAAACGGCTTAGGCTAAGCTTGCTAGTGTTTTTTGGGAATTATCTCGCATTACCTATATTACCCGTCGAATTATCGCGACAACAATAGTGGGCTGCCCGATGGAAAAAACTCACTTTAGGCTATTCTTGTTCATGATTTTGTCTTTATTTCGGGTAAAAATGAGCATTCCATAGCGTAGTGAATTTATCTGGTACCGTACATTGGGTCATAATTACGGAGTATTTTATTGCCCACCCCATGCGTCTAACGCCGGGCGAAACTGTGATACCCTTTGAGTTTGTTTGGTTGTGTTTGGCGCAGGAAAGGCCTGTGTTGGTAATGAATTACTGTTCAAAATTTTAATTTCGAGCAGGTAAAAAGTTGAAAGTATGCGTAATGTCCGACTTCACACTTGATTTCAGAGACACTGGCCCTGATGGGACTACGACCTATATAAATGGCGCAGATACGGTTGTTGTAACTGTATCAACGCCAACAAACGACAGCAAATCATTCTCACAGAACGGTAGTACACTCAGAAGTGCATCTGTTGATGAGCCAACCAGTGCAATTATCACTTTTGATACCCCTGTATCAGGTGTCACTTTTGAACTTTACGATGTGGATTCTGGCGGTTTTTGGGACGACCAGATCACCATTATTGCGTTGGATGCCTATGGCAATGAAGTGCCGGTTATTTTTTCTGATCTGGCATTTCACCATACGGTTTCTGGAAACACCATTGATGCTGACGGCAATGTCAGCCCCGGTGTTGACGGGTCCGGTGCCGGGGATACCGTTACTGTAACGATCCCGGGGTCTATTGTTAGTCTTCAAATCATCCATGATAATGGTGATAGTGCAAGCCATTCGGGTGTTGTGCAGATCGGGCCAATAGATTTCGACATCGGTGATGTCGTGGTACCCTGTTTCACGCCAGGAACAATGATCCTGACACCTACAGGCGAAAAACCTGTAGAAGAGCTACGTGTGGGAGACCGTGTGATTACCCGCGACAATGGTGTTCAGAACATTGTCTGGATTGGCACTAAGTCGCTGGAAGTGCAAATGCTTCGGGATAGCCCACATCTGCGCCCCGTGAAAATAGATGCAGGAAGTCTAGGAGCTGGCTTGCCTGATCGCGATCTTATCCTGAGCCCAAATCACCGTTTACTGATCTCCAATGAGGTGACTTCGCTTTACTTTGAAGAACAAGAGGTGCTGGCTGCGGCCAAACATCTGATCAATAATAAAAGCGTGCATATGTTGGGCGCTATGGACGTCACCTATATCCACTTTATGTTTGATAACCATGAGATTGTCTTGGCCAATGGCAGCTGGACAGAAAGCTTTCAGCCCGGGGATTATTCTCTGAAAGGTATTGGGAGTGCGCAGCGAAATGAGATTTTTGAACTGTTCCCGGATCTGAAATCTCCTGACGGTATCGGTTCCTACTTGGCAGCGCGCAAAGTCCTGAAAAAGCACGAGGCTAGCCTAATTTTACCTGCTTGAAGTCTTAAATATCGTTCTCAAGGTGATGCAGAAAACCAAGTGAACGAGAGTCTTGTCAGGTGCAACACTGACAAGACGGAACGGGGCACCTTCGGGTGCCCCGTTTTGATTTTGCGCTGATTTTGGTCACCCCCGCATGCGCGCGCCATCCGCGTCAAACAATGGTGTCACGATCTGAGTGGCTTTGCGCATATGACCCAAGATCTCGATCTCGGCTTCATTCCCATCACCAGCAAGCGCTGTTGGGATCAGTGCCAAGGCGATGGATTTCTGCGCATAGTGGCTATAGCCGCCTGAGGTACAGAATCCCTGAACTTCGCCATTGATCCAAACGGGTTCATAGGCATGCACATCACAATCAGTCGCATCCACCTCAAAAGCTACAAGCGTGCGGGCGGAGCCTTCAGCCTTTTCTTTTTCAGCGGCAGCACGGCCAATGAAGTTATCCGGCTTTTTGAAGCTGATGAAGCGATCGAGACCCGTTTCACCGGCGGTGTAATCCGGGGAAAATTCTGACAACCAAGAGCCGAAGAATTTATCTAAACGCAGGGACATCATGGCACGCATTCCAAAGGGTTTCATGCCATGTTTCTGACCTTCATTCCACAATGTGTTCCACAGTGCCCGTTGGTTCATTGCGTCTGTATAAATCTCATACCCTAGATCACCAGTATAGCTAACACGCTGCACAATACATGAGGACATACCGATAGTGATTTGTTTTACATCCAAAAATTTGAATGCTTCGCTAGAAACATCCGCACGTGTCACGGCCTCAAGTACCTTGCGGGCATTGGGACCAGCAATCTGGAAACCAGTTCGGCGATCCGAGATATTGGTAACGCTGACGCCGTCTTCCTCATGCTGCTCAAACCAACGTGTATGGAAATCCTGTGCGCCGTAAGATGCCGTCAATTGGAAGTGATCTTCCGCTAGGCATGACATGGTGAAATCACCGATCAGACGTCCGGAATCAGCCAACATTGGTGTAAGGGACAGACGACCAATTTTCGGCACACGACCCGCCATGATGCGGTTCAGCCAAGCGCGTGCATTTGGACCCTTAACATCGTATTTGCCGAAGTTCTGAACCTCATTGATTCCAACAGCTTCGCGTACGGCCTTCACCTCACGCGCGGTGGCGTCAAAGGCGTTGGAACGGCGGAAAGATGGGGTCTCAAAACGGACTTCATCGCCTTGGGCAAAATAGTTCGCAACTTCTAAACCATTCTGTTGACCAAAGACTGCCCCCATTTCCTTTTGGATGTCATACATCGGGGTCGTATTCATTGGACGTGCCGCAGGCAATTCCTCGTTCGGGTAAACAACTGAGAAGCGGTTTTGATAGTTCTCGATCACTTTGGGCAGGGTGTAACCTGGTGTGATCCATTTACCGAAACGTGCAACATCCATAGCAAAGACGTCACGCTCTGGCTCGCCCTCGATCATCCATTGCGCAAGGGTCAGGCCAACACCGCCACCTTGGCTGAAACCAGCCATCACGCCACAGGCAGACCAGTAGTTTTTCTTACCTGGTACAGGGCCAACCAGTGGGTTGCCGTCAGGGGCGAATGTGAACGGTCCGTGGATGACCGATTTGACGCCGACTTCGGCCAAAGATGGGAAACGTTTGTAAGCGAACTCAATGGAATCTTCAATCTTATCAAAGTCATCCGGTAGCAGTTCATGGCCGAATTTCCAAGGTGTTCCATCAACGGCCCAAGGGCGACAGCTCTGTTCATAAAAGCCGATGCACAGCCCACGACCTTCTTGGCGCAGATAGCTTTCACCACCTGGATCCATTACATGCGGGTGTTCTTTGTCGGCCTCATAAATCAGTGGAATATCGTCGGTAACGATATACTGGTGTTCCATTGGGTGCAGAGGCAGGTAAACACCGGCCATTTCGCCAACTTCACGTGCCCAAAGGCCACCTGCGTTAACCAAATGCTCCGCGATCACGGTACCTTTGTCAGTCACCACCTCCCAAGTGCCATCGGGCAGTTGATTGGTTTCTTTGACCATACAATGGGTTTCGATTTCAGCGCCGCCCATCTTCGCTGCGCGCGCATAAGCGTGCGTGGTGCCAGAGGGATCTAGGTGCCCATCAAGTGGATCGTAAAGCCCGCCAAGCACGCCTTCAACGTTGGTAGCAGGGGCAATTTTGGCGATTTCTTCCGGGCTGAGGATGGTTGTATCAAGACCCATATGGCGGTGCTTTGCACGCTCTGCTTTGAGCATATCCATACGTTCGGGCGTGTCAGCAATGGTGACGCCACCCACGTGGTGAAGACCGCAAGACATTCCTGTGATTTCTTCTAACTCTTTGTAAAGGCGGATGGTATAGCCCTGCAAGGCTGCCATATTTGTATCGCCATTTAGCGTATGGAAACCACCAGCAGCATGCCAAGTGGAGCCTGAGGTTAGCTCAGATCGCTCAAGCAGCATCACATCAGACCAACCAAGTTTGGTCAGATGATACAAAACTGAACAGCCAACAACGCCACCACCGATGACCACAACACGTGTATGTGATTTCATGCGAATTCCCTCCGAATATTCAAAACTTTCCGTCAGATTGGCTTGGAACAAGATAATCGCATGTTAACTTGCGACAAAAATTGTCGCTTTTGAGTTTCGATCAGGGATGGCACAGCCATGTCCCCATTTTCGGTATATTAGCGAGTATGTTCATTTTTGTACCCGTGTAGGCAGTTAATCGGCATGTTTGTGATACGGTCGGGTGCTTTTGGGGTGGTTGAGCCAACTCACCATTTGGATTTTAGTCTTGAAATTATTCTAGTTTCAAAGATTGCAAATTAAACGACAGAAGATGTCGCAAACAGACGCAGCATGTTCGCGACAGGTGCGTCACCTTGGCGCCAGCCAAACGGAGAATACCCATGCGCACAGAAGCTCAGGTCGTTGTTATCGGAGGCGGGCTGGTCGGATGCTCGATCCTCTATCACCTTGCAAAACTCGGCAGGACCGATTGCATTTTGCTGGAACGGGACGAATTGACATCCGGTTCCACCTGGCATGCCGCCGCCGGAATTCACGGGTTGCACGACAACAGTAATATTACACGAATTCAACACTATACAATGAATTTGTATAAAGAGCTGGAGACAGAAACCGGGCAGGGTTGCGGTGTTTTTCAGCCAGGGTCTCTCTATTTGGCACAAACAGAAGCGCGCGAACATCAGTTGCGCTTGCAGGAAGCAAAAGCCAAATATTACGGCATGAACTTCCATGAAGTATCCCGCGCGGAAGCTGAAGAACTACATCCGCTGGTGAATTATGACGGCATCCGCTGCATCATGTATGAACCCGATGGCGGCAATGTTGACCCGTCCGGCGTAACGCAGGCCTATGCGGCTGGCGCGCGCGCTATGGGTGCTCAAATTGAACGCTTTTGCCCAGTAACAGCGACGGAACAGCAGCCCGATGGCACTTGGATTGTGCGCACTCCGAAGGGTGACATTAAGGCGGAATGGATAGTGAATGCTGCCGGCCTTTGGGGGCGTGAAGTGGGCGCAATGGCGGGGTTGAAGCTGCCACTCATTCCAACGGAACATCAGTATTTCGTGACTGAGGCAATTGCCGAAGTCAAAGCGCATGGCAAACGTTTGCCCTCCGTTGCTGATCGTGACGGAGAATATTATCTGCGCCAAGAAGGTGATGGGTTGCTGGTTGGCGCATATGAGAAGAACATGAAATTCTGGGCCGAAGATGGTACGCCCCAGGGGTTTGGTCATGAACTTTTCGCCGATGATTTGGAACGCATTGAAGACAACATTATGCGCGCGATTGACCGTCTTTCAGTTGTTGGCGACGCAGGTATCAAGCGTGTCATTAACGGCCCAATGATTTGGTCACCGGATTCAAATGCGCTGTTTGGTACCGTGCCAGAACTGTCTAATTACTTCTGTTGTAACGGTATTATTCCTGGATTCTCGCAATCTGGCGGCCTCGGTCTTCTGGCCGCGCAATGGATCATTGAGGGAGAGCCACAATATGATATGTTCGCTTGGGATCTGGCGCGTTTTGGCGATTGGGCAGATGCTAAATTTACCAAGGCCAAAGTTCAGGATCAATACGCAAACCGCTTTGCTATTCACTTCCCGAATGAGGAACGCTCTGCTGGGCGTCCTGCGCGCGTGCGGCCGGCTTATGAGATGCAGGAGGAAATGGGCGGAGTCTTTGGCCTAAACTGCGGCTGGGAACATCCACTGTGGTTTGCTGATAAACCGGGTGTCACCGACACCAATGGATTCACCCGTCAAAACTGGTTTGGACCCGTGTCAAACGAGGTGAAGATGCTGCGTGATCATGTTGGTATTATTGATATTTCCAACTTTGCAAACTACCGTATTCAAGGCCCCGGTGCCTTTGAATGGCTTGATGGATTACTGGCCAATACAATCCCAACAGAGGTTGGTAAATCCTGCCTTGCGCCGTTGATTTCTGTGCGTGGCGGAATCGCGGGCGACTTTACCGTCACGATGCTGGGCGAAGGCGACTATATGATGGTCGGCTCTGGCATGGCGGAACGGTATCACCAGCGTTTCTTTAACAATTTGCAACTGCCAGAGGGCACTTCTTTAAACAATGTAACGGATACGACGGCTGGATTTAACATCGCAGGCCCGAAATCTCGCGATCTTCTTGCACGTCTCACCAACGCTGATCTTACACCGGATGCCTTCCGTTTTATGCGCTCACAGCAGATCACTGTTGCAGGCGTCGATTGCCTCGCGATCCGAGTCAGCTTCACCGGTGATCTGGGTTGGGAACTTCATTGCACAGAGGAAGATCAAGTCAAACTCTACACAGCTCTACTAAATGAAGCACGTGACATGGATGGCGGTCCAGTTGGTGGTCGCGCATTGGGCGCCTTGCGGATTGAAAAAGGCTACGGTTCTTGGGGCCGGGAATACAGCCCGGAATACTACCCTCAAGAAGTTGGTCTGGAACGTTTGGTAAAACCAAGCAAAAACTTCCTGAACAAAGCCGCTTGGGAAAAAATCAAAGATGACGCCCCGCGTGAACTTCTGGTCAGCTTTGAAATCGAAGTCGACAATGCCGATGCTTCTGGTGGTGAACCTGTGTTCCTTCCTGATGGTACCCCGGCGGGTCGTGTGACGTCTGGTGGATTTGGGGCGTCAGTTGGTAAATCCTTGGCGCTTGGCTTTGTAAAAGCCGACATCGCAAAACTTGGGGATACGGTTGAAGTCTTTATCCTCGGTGTGCCGCATAAAGCGCGTATCTTGGAACAACCTGCGTTTGACCCCAAAGGCACACGCTTACGTGCCTAACAAAAATGGCGGCAGATACACTCTGCCGCCTTTCCATTTTGGTTCTCAAAATATCCCGGGGGTGCGGGGGCTGGCCCCCGCTTTTTCGTCAATCCAAGTGGATCTTGAATTTTGAACGGATCTCTTTGTCTAGGATCGGGTCAAATGCGGCACGCGAAGGATCTGCCAAGATAGACTCCTTCTTGGCCGTTGCCGCTTTGATCAAATCCGGCTTACCTACTTCCGCCCATTCCTTTGGTGATAACCGTTCCGCAGTTTTCGGATAGACGTAATCACTTTCCATCCGTGCCAGTGTCGCGTCGGTACCAAGATAATGACCTGGACCATCCAAACAAACTTCACGCATCTGATCCAGCGCCATGGTCATGTCATCCACTTCAATCCCGCGCACACACCGCAGGGCATGACCGATGATATCGTCGCCTAATATCAAGCTTTCGTGGCAGAAACCCAGTAGAGACGCATGCATGCCCGCTGCTTCATATACCATATTGAGGCCAGATAACCCGCCCATAACGTTAGACGCCATCATCTCCCAACCTGCCTGCATATCAGGCAGTTTGGCATCTGTCATACCAGCAGGGGCACCGCCAGGCAGGCCATAGAATTTATGCATTTGAGCGCAAGCAGCGGTCAGCAAGGCCTGCTCACCAGACCCACCCGTCATCGCGCCGGACCGCAGATCAAGGCCAAAGGGCCAGGTGCCAAAGATTGCGGGATGGCCTGGCTTCACGGCGTTCACATAAACGATGCCCGCCAGACATTCCGCAACGGCTTGCACAACGGCACCCGCAATGGTGGATGGTGTGGTCGCACCGGCCATGCCTGCAGAAAGAAGCAAAACTGGCATGCCGCCGGCGATAACTTTCTCCATCACCTCACAGCTTTCGGTCGCGAATTTCATCGGAGGCACAACAAAACAGTTGGAGTTTGAGACAAATGGGCGTTCGCGCCATTTATCCTCACCACCCGCGATGGTGTGCAGAAGATCTAAGCAGCCATCGACGAAATCGGGTTCGGTGAAGGAGGTACCAATATGCTTTGTCGTGCCTGAAGCGCAGGCATAGATAGAGTTGAGATCCATCTCGTAATTGTCTGCAATATCGCGGCAAACCATGGGGCGCTGAAGGAAGTGGATGTTATCAAGACGATCGGCAATACGTGCCGCATCATGCAAATCCTGCACGGTGGATTCGCGATATTCTTCGGTTTCAACATCCACCATGTTCACCGCAGCACCGGCGGTGCCATAATGTACGCGGTGACCATTAAGTTGCAAATCGTGCTGCGGGTCGCGGCCAAACAAGGTGATATCACGGCAGGCTTTGGACAAAGCATCATCAACCACAGCGCGTGGAATGCGGATGCGATTATCATCACCAAGGATGCAACCTACGCCAACCATGTAATCAACACCGGATTGTGGTGCATCGGCAAAACCAATGGTTTCAAGGGCTTCTATGGCGGCTTCGTGAATCATTTTGATCTGATCATCGGTTAAGATTTTCAGCTTATCGCTTTCCATCCCCGAACGAACAGAACGTGCATCCATAGCTACAGGGGCTTCGCGAAGGGCTTTACGGGCGGCACGACCACCGGAGCGGCGAGAGGTTTTTACAGTCATTATTGTCTCATTTGGTCAGCAGAAAAGGGAAGGGGTTGCGTTAGGACAACCCAGGTCTGCCACGCGCTGCGCGGCCCCGTTCTGCACCAATCGTGATCACGATCAGGGTGATTTTCCAGTCAAGACAATGGGCCACTAGCGAGCTCCGTTTGAATCAGTTCCTTCGTGAAAAATGAATGATGATTTTCATGTCCGCCCAACTGTTTACGACAACATGTCGCTTTCAGGAATTTTTTGTATCTTTTCAGGGGGCGTGACTGGAATTGTGTTTGCGATTGCCATTTTTCGAAAGCCGCCCAGTCAACGAGGATCCGGAAGACGAGGGCAGTGTCTGACCTATGCCGCTCGTTACAGAAAACATGTCAAATGAATCTGAGTAAGAGCTGAAATCAGCTCGCGAACATCAGGTTTTCAACCTCATCGCTAGAGATAGATTTACCAAGGGCAGAAAAATCACCTTCCGTGAACATATCCAAGCCAATATCCCGGATCATGCGATGGGTGGCACGGGCAAGGGCTGAACCAAGCGAGATACGCGCAGCACCGGCTTTGGCGAATTCATCCATTTTCAGCTTTGTGCAAGGGCCTGCGGCCAACACATTTACTGGCACACTGACCGAGGCGCATATACGGGCCAGATCCTTAGGGTTGGCAGGCGTCGGCGTATAGAGCCCGTCAGCCCCCGCGGCTTCGAAGGCTTGTAGGCGACGTATGGCCTCGTCCACGTCATATTTACCTGTCAGCACACCATCTGCACGGGCGACAAGGAAGAAATCATTGCTCAAACGACGCGCGGCAGAGGCTGCGGCTTTAATACGTTCCACAGCAAGATCAAAAGCATAGGCGTCGTCATTGGGTAAAGCCGTATCTTCAATGCAAATACCAGCCAGCCCAATTTCACTGGCCATACGCACGGTTTCGGCGCAGATCTCTGGGGCCTCACCAAAGCCATTCTCAAAATCGCCGGAGACAGGAACATTCACAGCTGCGATCAGATTTTGAGCATGGGCAAGAGATTGGTCTCGCGTAATATGCCCCATGTCCCGGGTGCCCAATGTGAAGGCAAGGGCGGCGGAACTTGTGGCGATGGCTTTCACACCCATGCCTTGCAACATCAGGGCAGAACCTACATCCCAAGCATTGGCGAGGATGAAAGGGTTTCCGGGCTGGTGAAGGGCGCGGAAGGTGGTGGCCTTATCTACGGTCATAATCTTGGCTCCGTCGTGTATTTCTTTTCGATTTCAATCAGTTGTTCTTTGCGCCAAATCCCACCACCATAGCCGGTGAGACTGCCATCTGCGCCACAAACCCGGTGGCAAGGCACGATGATTGCAAGGCTATTGGCCCCATTGGCACGGGCGACAGCACGCGTACTATTGGGGCGATCCAGATATTGTGCAAGGGCGCTATAGCTGCGAATTTGTCCTGCGGGGATTTCTCGCAACGCGTGCCAGACGTCTTTTTGAAAGCTCGTGCCGTGCAGGGCCACAGGGGTTTGGAAATTAGGAGACTTACCTTCAAAGTAGTCGTTAAGCTCTTGTTTTATCTGCGTGATCGGAGGGGGCGTTCCGAATCCAATGCCACCAGCGCTATCTTTCATCAAGCGCTTGAGCTCACTTGAAAGGGCTTTTCGATCGGAGAATTCGAGCAGGTGTAAATGACGGTTATCGGCAACGGCGATCATAGGGCCAAGCGGGGTTTGAAACCAATCAGCATGTAACAGCGCATCCGTGCGAAAGTCGGCGGGGGCCGCGCCAAGCAGCTTTGCGAAGGCAGCACGAAATGCACTTGGGGATTCAAAACCCGCCTCTAGCTGGGCGTCGATTACGCGACTGCCTTCAGATAGGGTGGTGAAACCAGCGGCCAGTCTGCGCTGACGTGCCATTTCAAGGAACGTCATACCAAAAATGCGTTTGAAGTTTCGGCGCACGGTGGATGGATCGTATCCCCGATTCGATATATCAATTTCAAACCAACGCCTTGCTGGGTTTTCTTCAAGTGATTTGAGGAGGTCTCGGACCATCGGATCATCTGACAGAACGCCCAAAGGATGGCAGCGTTTACAAGGGCGAAATCCGGCCTCGATACAATCGCTGACAGAGGTTTTAAAGCTACAGTTTTCCGGTTTTGGATCGCGAGCGGGACAGCTGAGGCGACAGAAAATTCCGGTGGTGGCAACGCAGACCCAAGCCCGGCCATCCCAGGCTGGGTCGCGTTTTGTCAGTGCATCGTAGAGCACATTATGATCAGGCAATTGAAACAACATATCGCCAATATAGCCGATCCCGGCACCATAGACGCCGGAAATCGGGCATGGATGTTATTTTGCGGATGCAAACTTCAACAGGCGCGCAAAGGCGTCTTTGAATTGGTCATCCGGGATCGTCATGGCGACGCGAATGTGACCTGCGGAGGCCTCACCAAAGCTTTCACCGGGCATGACTGCGATAAGTTCCTGATCAAGTAGACCAGCGGCGAAGTCATCTCCAGACATGCCTGTCGCACGAATATCGAGCATCAGATACATCGCACCACCCGCGGGGATGAGCTTGACCAAATTCTGACCTTGCAACAGATCACGTGCGATTTCGCGGCGGCGGCGGAAGGGTGCTGCGACTTTTTCCTCAAAGGCTTCGCCCTGTTCCAACGCAAATTTCGCAGCGTCTTGGATGAAACCAGCAACGCCGTAGGTGGTGTGTGTGGCGAGGTTGATCAAGTTGGAGATCACACCTTCTGGGCCACAGATCCAACCTATGCGCGATCCTGTCATGGCATGAGATTTCGACATGGAGCCGATCACCAAGGTGCGTTCTTTCATGTCAGGCAGAGTGCGGGGTGAGATATGTTCACCCTCCCAAACTTGGGTGTCATAAACTTCGTCTGAGATCATCCAGAGATCATGTTTCTTCGCAAAATCTGCAAGGGCCTCAAGGGTTTCACGGCTATAAACAACGCCTGTTGGGTTGTTGGGACTGTTGATCATCAGGGATTTCACACCCGGTGTGATTGCCGCCTCAAGATCAGCAATATTAGGCTGGAAGTCATTGCGAGAATGGGCGCGCACGGGCAGGGGATGCGCCCCAACACCACGGATCGTACCAGGGTAAGTCGCATAATAGGGGTCGATATACATGGCAGTGTCGCCATGATCACAAACGGCAGCATGGGTTGCAAAAAGCGCACTTTGACCACCTGGGGTGATCAAGATGTTGTCAGGTGTGGTGCGCACGCCGGTGCGTTCTTCGATGCGTTTGGCAACGGTCGCACGTAAAGCATCGGTGCCAGGCACCATGGCATAGCCAGTGTGACCGCCAGAGGCAGCAGCGTGCATTTGATCAAGAATAATCTGATCGGTGCGGTCATCATGTTCGCCAATGGTCAGTTCCAGCACAGGCTTGCCAGCGGCTTTCATCTGGCGCGCCTTGATGAAGATGCCCCAGCCGTCGTCTCCGTCGCCGGTTAGACCGGTGATGCGATGTGAAAGTTCCATAGTGTATTCCCCGAGGTATTTTGTTTTCAACACGCGACCATGACGCGCCTGATTTGTCAAACGGGGATTAAATGCGAGCGGTATCAAAATCTGTGATGAAAGCGGCGTACAGACTGGACATATGCGACGCGGACGTTATGGTCGTGATATGAACAAGAACATTTGCATTATTACCTGCATTATCCGCTGACATTGTCACGCGGGCGTTCTTTGTCGTTTTCATCACGAAATGAAGTTGATATGCCCGCCGCAAGGCCGCTGAAACCTGTTGGGCCATTCTGCATCCGCATTACGCTGTGAGGACACATGACTGAGATTAAACTGCACAACACAAAGACCCGCAAAAAAGAGGTCTTTACGCCGATTGATGATAAAAACGTGCGGATGTATCTCTGTGGGCCGACGGTTTATGACCGCGCTCATCTGGGCAATGCACGCCCGGTTGTGATGTTTGATGTGCTGAACCGTCTGCTGCACCATGTGTATGGGGCGGATCACGTCACATATGTGCGCAATTTCACCGACGTGGACGACAAGATCAACGCGACCGCCATGGCGCGCAAGGAAGCGGGTGCTGAGGGTTCACTTGAAGATCTTGTGCGTGAGCGATCTGACGAGACAATCGCTTGGTATCTTGAGGATATGGCAGCCCTTGGCACAGACAAACCCGATCACATGCCGCGTGCGACGGAATACATCCCGCAAATGGTTGCGATGATTGAGGAATTGATCGCCAAGGGCCATGCCTATGCGGCGGAAGGCCATGTTCTGTTCGCTGTGGAAAGCTATAAGGAATATGGCGCGCTGTCCGGGCGTTCCGTCGATGATATGATTGCTGGGGCCCGTGTGGAAGTTGCGCCTTATAAACGCAATCCAATGGATTTTGTTTTGTGGAAGCCGTCGACCGATGAGCTGCCTGGCTGGCCGTCCCCTTGGAGTCGTGGTCGTCCTGGTTGGCATATTGAATGTTCTGCCATGGCCGATGAATTGCTGGGCGCGAGCTTTGATATTCACGGCGGCGGCAATGATTTGCAGTTCCCACACCATGAAAACGAGATCGCGCAAAGCTGCTGCGCCAACCCCGACGCAGATTTCGCGCGTTACTGGCTGCATAATGAGATGTTGCAGGTTGAGGGTAAGAAAATGTCCAAGAGCTTGGGCAATTTCTTCACCGTGCGTGATTTGCTTGATCAGGACGTTCCAGGTGAGGTCATTCGCTTTGTGTTCCTCAGTACCCATTATCGAAAACCGATGGATTGGACAGAGAAAAAGCGCAATGAGGCCGAAGCAACGCTAAAACGTTGGCGGAAGTTAACCGCAGGAGTGGAAGTAGGACGTGTCGACAATACCGTACTTACAGCGTTGGGCGATGATCTAAATACGGCTGGTGCTATCTCAGAGCTTCACCGATTGGAGCGTTCAGCGACACGCCAAGAAGCTGCATCAAATGATCCAGTAAATTTTCACAAAGGGTTGCTCGAAAATTTTCTGGCTTCTGCGCAGATGTTAGGGCTTTTGACCGAAGAGCTTGGAGCATGGTCGAAAGCTCCATCGGTTGATCTCTCAGATTTTGCTACCAAGCTGCATGAAATCCGTCTTTCGGCTATGCAAAGCAAAGATTTTACTCCGGTGGATGCGATGAAAGCAGCTCTGACAGAGGCGGGCGTACAGATCAGAATGAGCAAAGAAAGTGTGGAGCTTGAACCGGGGGCCGGGTTTGATGCGTCTAAGCTGGAAGGCATTATCTAACAACCGATCTACCCGGCTTGTCCGGGCAGCGCCCGACCCTCCCCACGGGAGGGCGCTTTGCACCCACCCAGGGCCGGGCACTGCCCTAATGATACTGAGAAGAGCCAATGATAAAAGAAAAGCTATTCCTTTACGACACCACATTACGCGATGGGCAGCAGACCCAGGGGGTTCAGTTCTCGACCGCTGAGAAGCTAAAGATTGCGGCCTCTCTGGACGATCTGGGCATTGATTATATCGAGGGTGGCTGGCCCGGTGCCAACCCAACGGACAGCGAATTTTTCGAGGCTGCACCAAAATATAACGCCACGTTCACAGCCTTTGGCATGACCAAGCGGGCCGGGCGATCAGCCGAAAATGACGATATTCTGGCGGCTGTAATGAACGCGGGCACACCAGCGGTCTGTTTGGTTGGAAAGGCCTCCGCCTATCACGTGACAGAAGCTTTGGGGATCACCAAGGACGAAAACACAGAAAACGTCGCAGCCTCATTCAAACATATCGTTGCGAGTGGCCGTGAGGCACTTTTTGACGCCGAACACTTCTTTGATGGCTATAAATATGACGCGGCATATGCGCTGAAAAGCGTGCTTGCGGCCTATAACTCTGGGGCGCGTTGGGTTGTTTTGTGCGACACCAATGGCGGCACGCTGCCATCTGAAATTTACGCGATAGTAAAGGCGGTGATCGCAGCTGGTGTGCCGGGTGATCATCTGGCAATTCACACGCATAATGACACGGAAAACGCGGTTGCGGGCAGCCTTGCGGCGATTGACGCCGGCGCGCGTCAGGTGCAAGGCACGCTGAATGGCTTGGGTGAACGTTGCGGCAATGCGAACCTAACAACGCTTATTCCCACATTGCTGTTGAAGCCGGAATATGCGGAACGATTTGAAACCGGCGTGAGCCTTGAAAAACTAGCAAGCCTGACGCATCTGTCACGCGCGCTTGATGAAATTCTGAACCGTGTGCCTGCGAAACAAGCGGCCTATGTCGGAGCCTCGGCCTTCGCGCATAAATCAGGCCTGCACGCCAGCGCGATCCTGAAAGACCCCACCACCTATGAACATATTGATCCCGCTGCCGTTGGAAATGCGCGGGTCATTCCAATGTCAAATCAAGCTGGACAAAGTAATCTTATCAAACGCTTAGGGGACGCTGGATTTGTTGTGAAGAAGGGCGATCCTGCACTTACACGTATCTTAAACCGCATTAAAACCCGCGAAACCCAAGGTTATTCTTACGACACGGCACAGGCCAGTTTTGAGCTGATGGCACGTGACGAATTGGGGCAACTCCCAACGTTCTTTGATGTGGAACGCTATAAAGTCACCGTTGAGCGGCGCAAAAATGCGCGTGGCGAAATGGTGACTGTTTCTGAGGCCGTTGTGGTGGTGCAGATTGGGGCGGATCGTATGTTATCTGTCTCGGAAAGCATCGACGGAAACGGTAACGATCGGGGGCCTGTGAACGCGCTCTCTAATGCGCTGGCGAAAGACCTTGGTCCGTATCAGAGCTGCATAGAGGACATGCGTTTGGTCGATTTTAAGGTGCGCATCACAGATGGCGGCACCGAGGCCGTAACGCGGGTAATCATCGACAGTGAGGACAGTGCTGGTACGCGCTGGTCGACGGTTGGGGTCAGTCCGAACATAGTGGATGCCAGCTTTGAAGCGTTACTCGATGCGATCACCTGGAAACTGGTCCATGACGGGATGAAATCTTCATGAGTGCGTTTCTGAAGCTATATGAGGGGCTTACCCGTGAAGGCCCTGGTGAATCTGCACAGGTTTCATGGGCCTGTGCACAGGCTGGTGTTCCAAGGGATGCCCGTATCTTGGATGCGGGTTGTGGCTCCGGCGCGGATATTTCTGCATTGCTTGCCGCAGCACCAGAGGGCCACGTCACCGCTGTGGACAAGCAGGCCGTGTTTACGCAGAAGGCTGAAGACGCATTCGCAGCGGATGCGCGCGTCAACATCGTGACGGGAGATATGATGGGCCAAGAGGGGCCTTTCGATTTTATCTGGTCTGCTGGGGCTTTGTATTTTATCGGAATTGAAGCGGCTCTTCGTTCCTTGCGGTCAGATCTTGGGCTCAAAGGCGCCATAGCTTTTTCAGAGATCTGCTGGTTTACACCGAACCCTGCGCTTGAGGCTAAAACCTTTTGGTCGGCGTATGAAGCGATGACCGATGAGGCGGGTGTTTCAACACATATCGCAACAGCCGGCTATGAGGTGATTGCGCAGATTCGTTTGCCAGATACAGCTTGGGAGAATTATTATCAAACGCTTGAAGCACGTTGTGACGTCTTGGGCCTAGAGGCTGATGATGAGATGCTTCAGGTGATTAACGAAACACGAGTTGAAATGGCGATTTGGCGGAAACACCGGGCTGAATTCGGCTACCTTTTGAACGTGGTGCGCCCGATTTGACTTATCTGACTGATGATATAAATGCCTGCGCTGAATTGGTGCAAAAAGGCGATCCCGATCGTTTTTTTGCCGTGATGAGCGCGAGGCCGGAACAACGTGCACCGCTATTTATTCTTTATGCTTTCAACCTAGAAGTGGCGCGTGCGGCCTGGGCCAGTCAAGAACCAATGGTGGGTCAGATGCGCCTACAGTTTTGGCGAGATGTGGTGGAGACTGCAGCGGGCAGGGAGCAAGCGCGTGCCCATGAAGTTGTTCGTCCGCTGACACAACTGATCCGCGAAAAAAAACTTGATACAGAAGCTTTGGATGGGCTGATCTCTGCGCGCTGGTGGGATTTGAACAAAGAAGGCTTTTCCAGTGAAGCTGCATTTCAAGAGCATCTAAATGCGACATCTGGTGGGCTTATGTGGCTTGCCGCACAGGCGCTTGGTGCTGACAATGCCCAAGAGGAACCTCTACGCAAGCTTGGCACGATCCATGGGCTTACAACTTGGTTTCAAGCTGTTCCTGAGCTAGAAAAACGGGGTTGTCAGCCGCTATATGATGGGCGAACAGAGGCTGTGAAACATCTTGCGCAATCCGCTTTGCACGAACTGTCTACCATCCGAGTTCCGCGCGAACCTTGGCGCGCTGCGTTACGCAGTTCCTGGCAATGTAAAGCTTTGTTAAAGCAGATCATAGCACAGCCCGGCCGGGTCGCCCAAGGAGCGGTGGCTCTGTCGGAATTTCAGAAAAAACGCAGCTTATTTCTGAAAACGCTGAGCGGCGGATATTAAGAAAATAACATTTTGGTTCTGT
>MAAC01011142.1_pt1 | contig 90736 bp, 76 predicted proteins | sample 1115981 | NCBI WGS metagenome assembly MAAC01 (sample SAMN04961126, study PRJNA320927) | seawater metagenome | isolation source: sample BD02T64 sea water enriched with oil for 64 days | place: USA:Gulf of Mexico | collected 2013-07-27 | reverse complement strand
GTTTACGGTGTGAAAAAATTCTTTTGTTCGCGTAATTGCGAAACCTATATATGTATATCCACAAAAAAATCGCGATCGTTTCGTTTTTTATGAAAAAAAGTGAAATAAATTTGAAATAGGGTGTTTAATGCGCAAAATAGAAAAGCCCACTGACATAACTTATGTCAGTGGGCTTTTAAGGAGGTCATACTGTTTTAAAAAAGGGTATCGATCACACGATATATACAACAATAGATATAACAATACATGCAATGGGCAGGTTCATTTTTAACCGCACTAAGAGGGAACGACGCTTCCTTTAACACCCCGCCCCATGCCAAGGCAACACATCAAAATCCGTCACAACAGCAACGACGTCACCCGCGGCATTCTTGCCAAAATACGTCGCGTAATATCCATTGCCATAACCGGACATAAAACTCACGATATTGCCGGTTTCTAATTCCATATTGGCCCATGCCCAGGTGGACTCGAAATTCTCATCCATCTCTTCCATCAACTCTTCGAAAAAGTCGCTGCCGTCTCTAATTTCATTTTTAAGTGCAGCAGATGAGTCTTTATCCATAAAACAGGCTGCACCGGCATCGGTGGTAAACCCGTAAATTTCATCTTCTTCTAATGCATCGGGGTCTTGCTCTGGCAACAATGCCATTTCCCATTGCACAACAGTATCTGTCGCAAAATCGATTCTAGCCAACGCGACACGTTCGTCATCGTCTATTTTGGCAACCGCTAACCGAACAGGAAAAGTACCCACGGGCACTGTCTGCACAAAAGGTGCATCACCCACCAAAATAAATGGGTCTGCACCAATCAGCTCACCACTACTAATGATAATGTCGCCCGCGCTTTTTACGCGCATATCGAATCGACCTTCGTCTCGGGTAATCGAGCACCCTTCTTCAAATGCGCTGTCATAGTAAGGAATCGTAAATGTTAACGTGCTCATATATCACCTAACCTATCTGGCTAATGCCATTACAACCCTAAGGATGTTTTACATTGTTTGAATGTGTGCTTCACAAGCACCATTTCGTGTTTAAGGGCCCCGGACAGTTTCTCTTCCTTGGTCGCGTTTGCTAAACGACTCGCTGCATCCAAGAATTCTTGCCGAGAGCTTTTCTCAATGGCCGCATTCACATGGCAATGACACAGCTCACTGGCTTTATCACTTGAAATGCCCTGCTCCTGTCCGCGATAAATACAACCTTGAATATAAGAATCCAAGGATACCGCCCCCATTTGTTGCTGCAACGCGGCACAACCGCTCATAATCATGAGAACTAAAACCGCAAAAATAACCCTAACATTCACCATCAATCTTCCTTTTGTTTATACCGTTGCTTATTTGTACCGTTGCTCTGTCGTAGGCTCTTTTACACCATCTTCTTCAATCAGGTTCCACACCAAGCTACTCACTGCCCAAGAGTCACCATTGAGTACATCCATCCGGTATAAGTTCCATCCACCTGTCGCATCTGCGGTGGCGCTCACTTGATATAAGCTATTTCTTACCCGTCGGCCATTTTCTTTGATCAATCGCCAGCGATTCTTTTTCAAATAGCTGGTCACACCTGTACGCCGACTATAGCGTATAAGTTGATCCGCACCATTGGATTTCCTCACGGTAATTAGCTCAAATACTGGCTCAACTTCTAAAAAGTCGGTACGAGAAGGTTTAGCCAAACCTTGTGCATGCAGCGTTTGCGAACAAATACTGATCAACAAGCAGCTTGAGACAAGCGCTATCCACTTTACGGGGGGTCGTAACATAATAACAATCCAATGGTCATTTTTGGTATCTGAAAAACTGTTCTTATTTTAGACCGTCAATGCTTGTGAGCCAAGTCTCATTATCGCTAAACGATTGACCCCTTTAGGATTGTGTACGATGATGCTAACCATTATTTGCGAAGGGATATGCCATGAATTACAAGATTCACCACTTAAATTGTGCCACCTTATGCCCCCAGGGTGCTCGACTTATTCATGGCAAAGGCAAACTCCTTGAGGAGTCACTTCTGTCTTGTCATTGCTTGCTGATTGAATCCAATGATGGATTGATTTTAGTCGATACGGGGTTTGGCATTCAGGACATGTTAAGCCTGGATCGCATGGGGCAATCGGCCGCCATTGCGCTTAACCCAAAAAGAAAGCCAGAAGAAACGGCCGTTAGGCAGATCGAGGCCCGTGGATTCAAACGCAGCGACGTACGACATATTGTTCTTACCCACCTCGACCCCGATCATGCTGGTGGCATCGCAGACTTTCCTAATGCAGCGATTCACCTCCTAGAAGAAGAGCACACCGCTGCGACCAAACCTGCCACACTCGGCGAAAAACTCCGCTACCGCCAAGCGATGTGGGACCATATTCCACAGTGGCGACTACACCCGTCCGTGGGTGAAGACTGGTTTGGATTTAATAGTGTCAGAATGCTTCAAGACAGCCTGCACGACATATTACTTGTTCCTCTACAGGGTCACAGCAGAGGACATTGCGGTGTCGCTATCGCCAGTGAAGACGGCTGGCTATTACATTGTGGTGATGCCTATTTTCATAAGAATGAAATGAATATAGAGAGCCCTAAGGGCACCATCGGCATGAGCCTTATTCAGGCGCTCGATGATACCAACCGCAAACAGCGAATCAGTAATCAACGACGCCTTCGAGAACTCAAACGCAGCTATGGCTCCAATATCACCCTTTTCTGCTCCCACGATCACGATGAATTTGACCATTGCGCATCCTGTAAACCGCATCAATTACTGACGCACACAAGCTAAGACAGAGAAGCACCAGGCATTGGCAAGGGTCTCGGCAAGGTATATTGAGCCATGTCACCCCTAGGATCGTAGGATAAGCGGTACGCTAGCCCCATCTCATGGCGTAGTGCATTTTCAGTAATCGTCTCATCTAAGTAGATTCCTAACCCCACGGTTCGATATTCTTCCTCTAATCGCTGCGTAGGGTTTGACGGGTCAAAACCGTCTAACAGCCCTTGCTGAAAATGCAGCACATGAATCAGCTCATGTGCTAGCCCAAGGAACGGCCCTAACCCAGGCGGAAACTGATTAACGGGATAACATGCCACATCAAACGCCCGAGGGTTTACCCGAACGCGCACCCGTTTATCTTCCAACGCTTCCCGAAACCCAAACCCAGTACCACATAACGGTGTGATCTTAATCCGCTGACGTAACACGGCTGGGTCGAGGCTATCAATCAGTTGTCGCCCCACGATTGTGCGATAGATGCAACATAGCAGAGTCATCATTTCTTGTTGAAAATTGGCCGCACCTCCAAATTCTTCGTGGGCTGAAGAGGCAGGGAATTCGAACTTGTTATGCATAATCGGTCCTTTTTACGGTTAAGTTATCGTTTCCCTATCTATTACGGTTAAAAAGCAGAAATGGATGCATACCAAAATCGTGAATATCGCACAAATTTACGCCTGTAATGTCGCGTAATAATGTTTTAGCGCATTTGAATTACAGTTACTCCTCGTAAGGTTTATTTACATGCAGGCACCTGCATCTTAAGACATCCATAGAAGAACCCATAAAGAGAGAGATAACACCATGTTCGAAGCGCTATTTGGCTCTAAAGCTCGTAAGCATCCTCGATTACCCCAACTCGACTCCCCCAAGCACCAAGAAAAGCGTGAAGAAGAGCTCGCTAAGATGAAAACCAAGTACATCTGGGATACCGACGTCGCCAGCGTTAAAGGGGTCCCTATGTCTAAGAACGTACCGGAAACCAATGACCCGACCATGGAATGGTTACTCAAAGCCGCTGACGTGGCGCTTCAGGTGGTTGACAACCTGGTTGTACACTCTCTGACCGGTGACAAGAATAATGTAGAGCTCAAAGAAATAAAGAACTCCCTAGCAGCACTCAAAGACGAGCACACAGCAAGTGAAAAGTCATCACTGGAGTCTCGAATTGCCAGAACCATTTCCGAAGCCAAACACCTTCTGTCTCTTGATATCAATACCAAAGGTATCCTATCAATCAAAAAGGAATTGGATCGATTAAAGGACCTTATCAGCGCCCACACCCTAAGCGATGCCATCACATCCCAAGAAGGGCTCGCCCCCTACAAAGCGCTATTCGACACGATCAAGCTCGACCCTGTTGCTGAAAGCTTTCAAGAAGACAGTTTATTCAGCTATTTCCGTGTCACTGGCCCTAACCCAATGTTGATTCAATGTTTAAGTGAGATTCCAAATAAATTTGCGTTGACTGACTCAGGTTATCAATCCGCAATGGGCAGCGATGATTCATTAGAGGCGGCGCTTACGGATAACCGCCTATTTATGCTCGACTACCACGAGCTGCAATATATCGTCGATAACCCCGGTGAATACGACGGATTACCCAAACAGCTATTTGCGCCATTGGTGCTTCTAGCAAAACCCAAAGATGGCGAAGATTTGGTTCCTGTTGCCATCCAGCGCACGCAAGATGTCGCTGATTCTGGTGTTGTCTATTTTACAGAAGATAAAGCAAGTCCGAGCTACTGGCCATGGCAAACCGCCAAGAGCATCGTCGAAATGGCGGAAGGTAATTACCATGAGCTGTTTGTTCATCTAGCCAGAACACACCTATTTATCGAAGCCTTTGCGGTAGCCACTTATCGAAACCTAGCCCCCTCTCACCCGCTGAATGTTTTATTGGTGCCGCATTTTGAGGGAACGCTCTTTATTAACAATGCTGCGACAGGCAGCTTAATCGCCAAAGATGGCCCTATCGATAAAATCTTCGCCGGAGAAATCACCGCGACTCAACAAGCCTCAGGAAGTGACCGGCTCGCCTACGATTTTTACCAGAATATGCTACCCACGAATCTAAAAATTAGACGAGTAGAAGATCCAAACATATTACCCAAATACCCCTACCGCGATGATGCCACGCTGGTATGGGACGCGATAAAGAAATGGACCACTGAGTACATCAATATTTATTACAGCCACGACACTGACGTTATGGGCGACACCGAACTGGCCGCGTGGACAGCCGATCTAGAAGGCGATGGAAAGATAAAAGGGTTCACCGCAATCACCACAAAAGAGCAACTTGCCGATGTGCTCACGATGATTATTTTTACCGGTAGTGCACAACATGCGGCGGTGAATTTTCCACAAAGTACTCTGATGACTTATGCACCAGCATTTTCCGGTTCTATTTGGGGCGAAAAAGATCCTAAAGGAGACACCTGTGAACAATGGCTGGACACACTGCCGCCGATAAAATTGGCGTCAGACCAACTGGCACTATTACACGTATTGGGTGGTGTGTACTATCGCATGCTTGGGCATTATCAAACCAATGATTTTCCCTACACCGAATGGTTTGAAGACAAACGTATTATCGGTAAGGGCAATGCACTCGAACGATTTCAAGACTCCCTTAGCGAGATCGACAAAGCCATTGATAATCGTAACCAAGATCGCAGTATTGCCTATACATATCTAAAACCTCGCAATATCCCTATGAGCATCAATATTTAGCCCTAACAGATAGTTAAGGTTCGATCTAGCCAATATCAGCCCACCGATTACTGGCTAGATCTTGTACTCTTTACACGTTAACTGGTAGATACCCAATAAATAATCTACGCCATAAAAGATTAAAACAAGAAGAGTCTACGTAATCCGCATTATCGCTATATACATCGGTAACAATCCTCCAGTAAAATCATGAATATAATAATTATTCGCTACGGATAAGCTAATTTTTTGATCCAGCAAGGACTCTGCTCATATGAACTCCCATGTAAATGACCTGACACTCAAACACATTCCCGGTCACGATGGTTTACCTATTATTGGATCAACACTCGATTATCTACTGAAACCTCGCAGAGCGCTTACCGATCAGTTATTACAAAACTATGGCGACATTTACAAGGTACATGCCTTTGGAAATCGGTTAGTCGTTTTCGCGTCCCCTGCAGCCAATAAATTTATACTCACGAATAAAGATCAAATATTTTCAAATGAGCTGGGTTGGAAGCTACACTTTGGCGATCTCGCTCAAGACACGCTGCTTGCAATGGATGGTAGTGAACATAGCCGGCACCGCAGTGAAATGGCAAGAACATTTTCATCAGACAACCGAACGCATTTTAACCACATCATTAATCAGTACCTTTGCGAGAAAACCATACCCCGTGATGTTGGGTATTTTGATTTTTGTAATGATATCGTGGTGGATTTACTGTACCGCATTGTATTTGGAGGTAACCCCACCGATGAGATCCGGCAGCACACCAAAGATGTAATCAATAGTGCTGGGGCATTTATTAAGAAGGCAATTCCCGGCTCAAAATTTTGGCGCGGACAAAGGGCAAGAAACGCATTAAGCGCGTGCTTACAAGAATCAGAATTTGACAAACAATTCTCGATTTACAACTCATTATTAACCCAGTCTACATTAACCAAAGAAGAAGCCTTTAATCAGTCACTGTTTTTATTGATTGCTGGACATCACACCACAGCATCAGCCGCAACGTTTATCATGTACTACCTGACACGTCACACTCACTGGATGACACAGGTAAGCGAAGAGATACACGCTTGCCCATCGGATACACCCGATAACAACCAGTTACAGCAATTAGAATCCCTGTCTTTGGTTTTTAAAGAAACGCTTCGCCTATATCCACCGCTTCGCTCTATACCACGACAGGCCACTCAAGCATTTGAGTTCGGCGGCTTTGAGTTTCCCGCCATGACAAAATTGATGCTCGTACCCGATGATACTTGCCGGTTGCCGTCCCTATGGGAAAATGCAGATCAGTTTCAGCCAGAGCGCTTTTTAACGCCATTGAGCGACGAGCAACACTGGGCCTACATTCCCTTTGGGATGGGGGCTCACCGATGTATCGGCGCATACCTTGGCGAATTTATCGCAAAGTTAATCACCTTTCATGTGCTTCGCGAAACCATTCCTAGCGCACAGTGTGCACAAGAGGATGTATCACTGATCCCCATTCCAAAGCCAGCACAAGGGTTGAAACTGACGTTACGGAGGCGCACAGCACCGTAACGCCTTGCCATCGACAATACTCTACCGCTTATTGATCTCCGCGGTACATTAAGAGCTCAATGAGGAGATCATTGCTTTCGCTATCCGGGCGAGACGCCTCAACAGTCGTCTTATCCAAATCAAACAATGACGGCAGTGTATCGGCATAGGTCATTTGCCGAATCACTTGTGGCAGGATTGCTAATGCAAGACGCTCAAGCAAGTGTGCTGCCATATTATCCGGTATATCTAATCCCGACGATTCTACTGATACAAGGTGTGCACGCGTCACTTGCACTGTCGTTTGCCAATCCCCTACAACACTGTTATACCGAATATCTAACGCTAGATCCGCAGTGAGTTCTAACAACGTCACAACCTGATCTTCGGTATATTCATCAAGAAGATCCTCCGACGTATGCAGAATAAAATGTGCATTATCGATATTAATTCGGGCCGTGACATCACTGGATTCCGGTTTACTCACATAAGGCGCCGAAGGCACTTCTACTGACAGGATGACATCAATAGGGTCCAGTGACGAAAAGTGATCATCGAATGCGAGTAACTCGGTCAACTCCGCCGGAATACTAGCATTGACTATTCTCTCTTGGGCCAAGGTCGCGAGGGTTTTATTCAGCGTTTCTTCTTTTAATACCACCTGAACATCTGCGCCTACATCGACACTATCCAACGAAACACCACCGGTTTCATTTCCCGTTACGCGATAGCCATAATGTACTTGATCATCGGCAGTTAATGAATATAACCCGACATCTAAGCCGAGCTGATTAAATTCAGGCTGAGTTTGCAAATGATTGACAGAGAACTCAAGCCCAGCACCATCGGTCAGTACTTTCACTAACGGTAGTAACTCCTCAGGAAGAGGAAATGCTTTAGTGAGTTCATGAAAACGTGCTGCCCGACCGATGTTCAAGCCATCAGGGATCACCGCCAACATAGGCTCTACCACATCAGTCAAAATGCCGCTAACGCCATCAGCAATAGGCTGCTCAACAATAGGAAAAATAAAGGCTTTCAAGGGATCAATAATAATCCCGAGTAACCACTCAGGAATAATACCAATGGCAACACGCAAACGATCAAAATTAATGGCGACATCAAGGTTGCCTAATCCCAACAGCCGGTTCGCTGCATCAACCTCTGCACCCGGTATGATAGACAGATCAAACGGTATCACCAGCTCATCCAATCCGACGCGAAGTGGGTTGATGTGAATATTAATAGGACATACCTCTTTACCCCACCAATTAAAACACCACCCCACCGCACTGAACCGAGAATCAAGATCGATCGTATTTACCAGCACCTCTCCTCCGATGGTGAGATCGTCAGATGGCGCCTGTCCTGGTGCAATATCTAAGGCGATATCATTCACCGCCACGGAGTCAATCGTGTAGTTAATCGCTATGCCCAGTAACTCCTGACTAAATAGAGGAATATTACTCAGAGCTCCCTCAATTAGGCCTTCTAATGCTTGAGATTCTTCGGTTAACTTTCGATTGAGATAGCTAAAAACACCGCCTTTCCCATTTAGCCGTATTTGTGCGCCGTTCGCTACTCTGTTTTTGTCGAAGCGAATCAGTACCTCTTCTTCATCTCCCTGAGGATTACTCAGCAATAAAGAAAATTCACCAACATCCGTGCTCGATTGATAATAAAATTGGTTGTTGGATAACGATAGCGATTGGTCATTTACAAGTATGACGCCAGTGTGTAGCCCCACCACACGACCAGAAATCGCGACGGTTCCTGCATCACGAATTGCGCTATCTACGTAAATTTCCAACGCATTATCATCATCTACTAGGTCATCATTTTCATCAGAAGGAGCGATTAAACCGTTCTCCGTTAGCCCTTCCAATAGGTCGTCAAAAAACGCGGCTATCTGTTGAAGAATGTAACGGGCCTGATCAACGATCCAATCCAATACCGTATTATTATCGGGTAATGGAGTTTGTATCGCACTCTCCCCCGTCTCATTGTGCTGGCTCTCTCCTTGTACCGTAAATACAACGGCCAACATGGATTCACCGGTGAAAGTTTCGGCCTGTAAGCTATGCACACCCGGCGCTAAAGCTCCCGCATTAAATCGCTCATCAGTCACGCCAAATAGCGCAAAAGGCGCTTCTTTTTCTGTCGACGCCACACCATTATGAGTGTAGTTAATCTGACGTAAGAGCCCATTACCCACAGCACGAATATTAACGCGAGATGTTCGAAGCTGATTTATATCAATAACCATTCCGTCTTCAATGGCCAACATATCCTCGCCCGTTTCTGCGCTAACGAGAGTAAGCCCCTTAATTTCTGCATATCGCCCTGCTGCCGTTCCTAATACCCATTCATCAATAAAGGTTCCTGCATTGCTTAAACCTAGATGGGCATTCGGTGAACCCGGTAACCAACTGGCGGGGATGTTTCCAAAGACCGTAGAATCCGGTTGCATGGGTTGACGACGGGGATCTGTTTTCGCCAGCAACTGCTCATTCAACCGCAACGCGTCAAGATCCAACCCTGGTGTTCCATCAACATGATGACAAGTCAGACAAAATTGATTAAAGCGGGAATCTGGACGCGGAGCATCATGATATAACGGCCCCTCTGGAAAGTTGATCATCTGACCAATCGCTACGGTATTCGCCGGTAACTGACGGCGGTTAATACCGTACTCTTGTGCGTTTTCGGTATAGCACACATACCGGTCATAAGGCTCTGCACCTTTCATCGTCAACTCACGGCTCACCACTGCCTGCTGAGCAGCAGAATATTGCGCACTGATATTCCCTAGCTCACCTTGATAGGTGTCTTCCAATGCGAGCAATGTCCCATGGGCATGATTACACACAGATTCCAAAGTAACGCTATGGGCGTACACTTTGAATTCATCCATCCAACCGGTAAAAGGGCTGACACCAGGCTGTGCACTCTTGCCTAACAATAACTCTCCTTCTGAAAACTGAAAAATAGGAGCAGCACCGTCTTCGGCAACCCACTCCTGGAGAGGAAAACCATTGTGATAAAAACGAACACGTTTTCCATCCGGATGAATATTCAACGCTATTTGATGCCACTGCGTAGTATTAATAGGCTGCGATAACTCGATGCTATTCACAATATTGCCTTGGGAATCACGGTAATGAATATCACTGTTGCCCAATAACGTCAGTTCACTGCCATCGGGAAAAGCAATCAATGCTTGCTCGGTTTCTATGGGTAGCTCACTGGATTTCGCTCGGGTGTCAATGAATAGCGAAACAAACCAGGGATAGGCATCGACTCGTCGTGGTTGAGATTCAATATCATATTGTATAAACGTATCTTGACCATTTAACCAAATACCCTTACCGCGAATACCACCCACTGCCGCCGGCTCTAGTCGCCCGTTGTGCACCTCACCATAATTAGGCACGACCCACTGATCTCGTAACGCGGTCGAGCTATTCTGGACATACACAGGATCAGAAAATGCTTGCTGCTCTTTATTCCAACCATCGTAATAACGGCCAAATACATAATTGCCCTCATTAAAGTTTACCGCGCCAACCATATTGGAAATGATAAATGCATTGGGATCGACATAATCATCAAAGGCAAACTCATCGCTGTTGCGGCCTGAACTTCCATGCCACACCACATCTTTCGGCATGATGGGGATCAGGTTTTGCAAGTAATTAAAACGGGCCTCTACGGAATCAAAGATCGTGGTGTTTCGACTGGTGCCTATAGGGGCAAATTCATTTCCCACTTGCCGGCTGCTGCCCATTCGTACTTCACCAGTCTCCGTGCCATAAGCCCCTGAGCCTGCTTGATACAATTTCACATAGCTATGGCGCTCATCATGTTGAGGCAACTCAAAATCAATGTCATTGAGCACACCATCTAATAAAACCGCCTTACCTTGGGTCCACGACCCCATAATCACAAACCCTTGATGCTGATTTGGTACGTCTTGCAATTGGCTTTCGTCACAACCATCGATGACACAACGTGTTGGATATCGCGCGCCTGTTTCCCCTGTATTAGGCGCCCCATATAAATTAGGCCCTGGTAGCACTGTCATCGTCAGGTTTTTAGCTTTGCTATCCATCCAGGGGTAGGTGCCCTTAAACTCCTCTCCATCACGAATAATGTGTCCCATCGGGTCACGAAACGGATTGGCAGCAAAGTCATAACGGGATTTAACTACCCCATGATAAGGTGCATGTGAAATAGGATAGAGATGCGTCCATTGATCAATATCACAAGGCTCAGCATTATCATCACCCACGCTATACACAATATCGTAAGCATCACTCACATATTCTTGAGTATTCTCGTTAAACCACGTTAGCGCTTGGTTGCCCGAGCGCATAATTAACAAACGCCCATCCCCTGGCGTAATGTGCTCAAAGGTGGATGCTTGATAAGGCTTATCTGCGCGCTTAATTGCGCTTTGATCTACCGAAACATCGGCAATAAAGGCTCCGGGGGTTTTCGGGTTTGACACCGTCACAGTCATCGGAATGCTGTATAAAATATCGTGATTTGAATCCGGTACACTGCCCTCATTCACTGCGCCAATAAGCACAGACAAGTCCCGGCTGATACTTTCGCCGCCGACAAATATTACGTCGTAACAATCTTGTTCACCGTTTTCGCCACAGGTATACGGGTTTTGACGGCGGCTGGAAATACTCGCATTCGGTTCACATACCGTGCCGTGCTGAAACCCCAATGGAGCCTGCACCAATTCATTGCTGACAAGGTAAGGATCTGCCTCACTGATAATGGCAGCCCCCCGTTCAGACAGAAGGCTTGGCTGGTCGAGCTTCTCTGGATTAAGCAGAACAAATGCCACACCGTCATTATAAATTTGGCTAATCACGCCAATACGGCCATCTTTGGTTGGGCGTATTGGTGGGATATGAGGCCGAGTAAACTCGTCATTAATAATGCCGGTAACATTACGAAAGATCAGTGGCACTTCCGGTAAACCTTCGTTCGAACCCGATGCCTGCCCACCCACAATAGGGCCTGCGTGTGTGATATCACTATCAGCATCACTATCAGTATTCGCAATGGAAGTAGTGCTCGTTAAAGCAAGTAGTATCACACTCCACACAGCCCAAATATAGGCGATGTATCCAATGTTGATCTTCGGCATACGCTATCTCATTGTTGTTTTTGTTATGTAAATATTCGCGCTCTAAACTCCGTCCGTAAGATACAGTCGCTAATTCAACATCATGAGCACAACCAAAGTGATACCTTAGTACCATATAAGACTTTGGTTATACCAGTATTAGTCTCAAGTATTTTACTAATATGGCTGAAACGCCATCTTTGATGCGAGAGTGGCCCGCGGTAGACAGCATGTTGGACCAATGCAATTTGAATAGATGAATACCTTATATGTGCATACCAAAACACTCTATTGGGGGGTGAAATATACCGTTACTATAGTGAGAAGCGTTGCCTGCCTACCAAAGATGAAATAACAATATTTCACATTGGGAGGACCCAGTGAAATTGTCGAAGATAGAGCCCTTTTGCGGCATAAAGTTTATCTGGCTGGTTTTGGTGTTCATAACCTCTGTTGCGATAGCATCGCAACCATCGAGATCAGTGTGGGTTGTTGATGTTAATGGTGCTATTAGCCCCTCCACATCAGAATTTATTGTTAGTAACCTGCAAGCATCCGCAGAACAGGGGGCTGCACTATTCGTTTTACGCCTTGACACTCCCGGCGGATTGTCTTCATCTATGCGGGTCATCATTAAAGAAATACTGGCATCGCCGATTCCAGTGGCGACCTTTGTGTCACCAAAGGGTGCAAGAGCCGCGAGTGCAGGCACCTATATATTATATGCAAGCCATATCGCGGCGATGGCGCCCGCGACAAACCTAGGTGCAGCAACACCCATACAGATTGGTGCGCCCTCTTCACCCGCATCTCCCACAGCCCCCAGCGACAACAAAAAAGGCACAACGCTGTCCACTTTAGAAAAAAAGCAGATAAATGATGCGGTTGCTTATATCCGAGGTCTTGCCACATTGCATAAACGTAACGCTGATTGGGCAGAAGACGCTGTACGAAATGCCTCAAGTCTAACCGCGACCGATGCATTGGAGGCCAACGTTATCGACCTTGTCGCAAAGGATATTGATGACTTGCTACAAAAATTGCACGGCCGAACCTTGCGCGTTAACGAGGAGACGATCACGCTATCTACACAAGAACTGGATAAAAAACACATAACCCCCGACTGGCGGAACAAATTTCTCGGAGTCATCACCAATCCTAACGTCGCTTATATCCTACTGTTACTTGGCACCTATGGATTACTTTTTGAATTCTATAACCCAGGGTTCGGATTACCCGGCGTTGTTGGTGCAATTTCATTACTATTGGCAGGTTATGCCTTACAAATGATGCCACTAAACTATGCGGGCGTAGGGTTACTCTTTCTCGGCATCGGCTTAATGATGGCAGAGACGCTTGCACCTAGTTTTGGCATATTGGGTATTGGTGGAATTATTGCGTTTGTTACTGGGTCCATTTTTCTATTTGATACCGATATTGAAGTTTTCAGGGTGGCACTTCCGATTATTGCAGCGCTAACGATTGTTTCTTGCCTGTTCTTAATGCTACTACTTCATATGGTAATTCAATCGCGAAAACAAGCAACAGTGAGTGGCATCGGTACGCTTATAGGGTTACACGCCGTTGTCGTTGATGATTTTAATGAAGACGGAATGGTAAAAATAGAAGGCGAGTTATGGAAAGCCTGCACCCAAACCCCACTGTGCAAAGGAGACAGTGTAACAATCCATTCCATTAACGGTTTACAGCTATTGGTTAAACCTAACTCGGAGGAATAGTGTCATGCTCTATTTTTGGATTGGTATTGGCGTTTCGGTTGCCCTTCTCATTATCAGTGCTATTCGCATTTTATGGGAATATGAAAGAGGAGTGATCTTTCTATTAGGGCGCTTCTATTCGGTCAAAGGACCGGGGTTAATCATAGTTATCCCTATCATCCAACGAATGGTACGAGTGCAATTAAGAACGATTGTATTGGACGTTCCAACGCAAGATGTTATCTCCCGGGACAATGTATCGGTAAAAGTAAATGCCGTCATCTATTACCGAATCGTTGACCCCGAAAAAGCCATCATCAAAGTTGAGGATTTTCACCAAGCCACCAGCCAGTTATCCCAGACAACCCTGCGTTCTGTATTAGGGCAATATGAGCTTGATGACATGCTGTCATCTCGTGACCGAGTGAATAAAGCGATTCAAGAAATATTGGATCAACAAACCGATGGCTGGGGTATCAAAGTCACCAACGTTGAAATCAAGCACGTGGACCTAAACGAAAACATGGTGAGAGCCATCGCAAAACAAGCGGAGGCAGAAAGAGAACGTCGAGCCAAAGTCATTCATGCCCTTGGTGAGATGGAAGCCTCGATTAAACTATCAGAAGCCGCAGAAGTATTGTCAAAGCAACCGCAAGCATTGCAGCTTCGTTATCTTCAGACACTCACAGAGATAGCCAATGAGCGAAGTAATACTATTGTATTTCCGCTACCCATTGATATATTGAATACACTTCAAAACTCAAGCAACAAGACAACAAACACTGATTAACAACGATTGATCGATAGAGGCAAATTCGACAATGACATTAGATGTTCAATACTTTGTCGGTTCCAACGAATTTAGCACTAAAATCATGAACGTTATGAGTACCGTGCCACGACATAGATTTGTCCTGGAAGAACAGCAACTCCTTGCTTATGAAAATCATCCACTAACCATTGGTTACGGACAGACAATCTCACAACCTTATATTGTCGCGCTAATGAGTGACATTCTCCATGTCAATTCTGAGCATCTTATTTTCGAAGTGGGCACTGGGATATATAAATGTGCACACCACACGAGGCGATGGATATTATGGCTGGCAAGAACATGCGCCTTACGACGGTATTATTGTCACCGCCGTAACTGACACAATTCCTCCCCCACTCGTCGCACAGCTAAAAAACAACGGTAGAATGATCATTCCGATAGGCTCCCCAAACATGCCTCAAAACCTTGTTTTACTTAAAAAGATAATCACGGAAAGACACAGACGTTACAGGTTCTACCCGTTCGGTTTGTGCCTTTGACAGGAATCCACTAGCCAAGCGAAGGGTTAAAGAAATCAAATTCCTCGGTATTGGTAAACGAAAAGTCCCCGGTCGATAATCCCAGTTCCCTACGTAACGCACTGTGAACATGCATAGGATGCATCACTACACTCCCTGGTTCGTTATCCGCCAATAAAGTAGCAGGGTTAACGAAAAGCGCATTCTGGTTTTCATCACTGCCACTAATCACGCGGTTACCCCAAGGCGCATTTTTCCGCATAACGATAACACTGCCCACCGGCCAATGGTTTTTACCATCGCTATTATTGTAATAAGGCGTTCTCGCAAAATCTGACCCTACCACCACCGTCATTCGCTCTGCCACGCCTTCAGACTCTGCGTAATCCCACAAGTATTCCAGTAATTCGCTCACCGAACCTAATGCAGATTCTTGTCCGCTATCGCTATTCGTATGAGTATCAAACCCTCCCAGCTCTATATCTGCAGCACAGGTTACCCCCGCCTTAAACCCCAACACCGCGACCTGTGCTTGAAACAACGATTTGGAACTTTCAATTAAGCTATCATCGGGAATATATGTTGAGAAATGCTCTAAAGCTTGCACATTCGGCCTTGCTTCAAAATAAGATGCCATCGCAGATTTCTGTCGGGGCAATAATCCAGCGTCACTTTGCAGCCTCGCAAGCCTCGACTGTTGAGCCGCCATGATGGTTTCCACATCACCGTTAGGAAAATATTGCGACGGACGACTGCCGCCAGGACTCACTTCATTGGGTTGCAATACACTGCGTAACTCACCGATTTTATCTATTCGGGAATACCGTATAAGCCGTGCGGTTTCAGCATAGCCTCCAAAGTTTAAATAGGACACCGGTAACGTAGGGGCATGCTGTGAGGCAAACATTGCCGTCAACGACGGGTACCCTCTTGCGGTTCTTCCGCTCCAAGTATGCACTCTCCCCGTACCGTGGGCATTGGTTTGTGAGTCAATACCATTAATCACCAACATGTGATCATGAAAGCGCTCAAACAACGAGGCATTATTGGCAAAGGGAGCATAAGCGATATTCCCTGCCTTGGGTAGGTCACTTGCATTCATTCCATCGGCCCAGTGATTTATCACTGCGCTGTCTGTATTAATTTTAGGGTCACAAAAACTAGAGACATCCCAACCACCATTGGCTTGAACAGTGACCAACAGTTCCCCCTCATAAGGAACAAAGGTATCTGCCCGAGAAATATTGGGAAGTGGTAATAAGGACGCCGCACTGGCATACCCCAACGTCGTCAAAAAATGTCGTCGATTCATCGTAGTCACTCCCAGGGTTACTCGTGAAGATACTTATAGTCAGTCATAAAATACAGCAGCATTCGGCTCCAGGTTGACGCCAAATACTGTGGGTCTTGTAGGTCGTCATCAGAAAACACAACCCCTTCTGGCGCTTCACAGGATTCATCAGCAGCATCACTTAACGCAAACTCATCACCACTGTCCCAACGCTGTAACCAAAGCTGTTGAAATAAGGCCAACGAGGCCTCCAATTCATCGCTAGTACTGCTCAGCTCTTCTCCCAAGAAACGTTTGTGGAGAGCCTTAAGTTGCTCTTTGATACGTATTGCCCCCATATTTTGCGTTGAATACTCCACGCTATTTATCTGAGCAGAAAGCAAAGGATTAACGCCATCTTCAATGGGTGAGCTGTAGGCAATGGCTGTCACTTGATAATTACCCATCTGATCGATTGTTACCGGTATTTCTATATAACCACTATTCATAGACCAGGTGGTGTAACCATCAGTGGTATCCACATTGCCAGACGCTGATCCATCATAGTCCAGAGCGGTACCACCAGACGCGACAATATCTTCCGCTTCAAGGGACAAGATAACTGCCCCAGTAGGGCCGCTTAGTTGTACACGATCAATATACACCCGCCTGTTATTTTGATTACCTGAACCTGCCGGGTTATCAATGGTGAACCGCAGTTTTTTATCCCCCACACGATTAACCACCAACGCACTTTGATAGGAGATAGGCGAACCGTGCTCACCCACATCAAACTGAACTGTAGCTTCTGTCATCGGTGTTATCGAAAGATCAATAGAGTCGAACAATAACCTATCGCCCACGTTACGTTGAAAATCCATAACCACTGCGGGGCAACTTATCGCTAGCGCTTGACGCATTGCGACGTTAGACATTAATGGGGTAAGTTCTGTTGCGCGTGTGGTAATACCAAAGGAATCAATACCGCCGTAATAAGTACTGAATTTATCTTTAAGGTTGTCGTAACGCGGATCTATGCTGTTCTCATTTTCAGTTTCCCCCCACAAGATACCGGTGACTGCCTGTGTTTTTAGTGCTAATTCTTCTGGTGTTAATAATCGGCCTATGCCCGCAACCGCCAATGACACATCCTGCTCTTCTGACAATTCTACTTTAGAGGATGCCGCTCGAAACCATGGGGACATCGCCATGTCTACCAGCAAGTCTTTCAGATTAAATACAGTGTCACCTGATGCACCGCTCTTAAAATCAGCTGCCAGCGTTTGAATGGTTTCTTGTTGCGCTTCATAAGCAACAAATTGTGCCTGATAGGTTTTATCACTAACCAATTCCGGTGCGTCCTGTATTGCACCACTCATTAATGCTTGCCACCAAAAACTAACAACGGAGTTCGCGAATCGGTCATCGTCAGTTATACGCTGAGCGAGCACCTGCAAGCTATTTTCGGTTTCAACAATTTCACCTTTAAATCCCGGTTCCAGCATTTCGCGATACCAAAGATCGCCCGATTCAAACAGCGAGTCATTATCATTGGTATAACTTGTCGGCAAAGAATGCAGGCCGCCATTGGAGCCGCGATAATGTCCTTTGTCTCCGTAATTTTGAAAAGCACCGGCAATCGGATCGAGGGTGCTATGGCATGCGGTGCATGCAGGGTTATTTAATGTGGGGTTATTGGTATCGGCTAAATCTTCAGGGTCAGTGGAACGGGCCGCTGACTTTTCAATATCAAAATTTAAAAACTGGTAATAGGTCCAACGGGAACGCCCGCGATTACGATTGGTATCGGTGCTGGGGTACCGGTTCAATAGTGCCACGTCATTAAGCAGCCCTGCGTGGGGATAATCGATAAAGCCACCGTGGGAAGCCACAAACGGTCCTAAGGATTTTTCCTCTCGAATAACTTCGGCATCACTATCTTCCAAAATCTGACCGCGATTTAATCCGGGTTTAAAGGTCAACAGATCTGACTCATCCTCAAACTCAACTTCGGAGCGAAAAATGGTATTGGTATGGGGGTTTACCATTGTATAGTCAGCTGTCAGTATCTCTGTATAGGGTCGATCATTCTCAACAATGTGTGCGATGAGCTTCAGTGGTGCCATTGCTCCCGCAAAGCGAAATCCATTCAGCAACGTGATAAATTCCCCATCGGCGTTTTCATCCCCTTCCATCGCAGCGATATTCGCTGCATAACTTCGGTTCGACAATTCCGGGTAATGCACATCATGACGATCACCAAATTTGAGATCGCCATCACCCACAAATGCTTTTGTCAGCAATCGATCATTGGCGCCGCGGAGCAAGAACTCATGGAAGTTCTCACCTTCCATGATGTTCCGCAGGGCCTGCCTAAGACCCGATTCACCGGTTTCTGCAAGTAATAATTCATCATCGCCAGGTAGTCGCCCGGCAATGATTAATGACGCTCTTCGTAGGGTGTGTTGGGCATCCGCCATTTCAATGCCTTCCCAAAAAGCCTCCGCACACAATTCATCAGACGGTGCATCGTCCCCCATTAGCAATTGTAAGAAGTTCTCTAGCGCTGAAAATCCACTGTCCTCACAGGCTAATTGCACGCCACCACCGTGTGCCGATCCCCCTCTTACTTTACTGAGAATATAAGTATATGCATCGTCTTGAGAGTAAAAGAAGTTAGTCAGTACTGCCTCGTTACGTGACGCGCGATTATTGCCTTGGGTAAAGAGCAAATCAGTACTTTGTGCTAGTCCGCCATTGGTATGGCACAACGCACACTTACTTTGAACAATATCCGTTTCAACATGTTGTTCGTAGTACTCGCTAGCGGTCACGTCTGGTTCTGGCTCTTCGTCATCATCCACCGGAATATCTTCACCCATCAACTCAGCAAATATATACTCAGCCACATCCTCAGCACAGTCTCCTTCGCAGGCAGAGGGGTTACTCGGTGGCATTGTGCTATCGATAGTGTCGATGAGCTCCTCCAAAGTATATGCCACATCATTTAGCGCGGGGCCAACCCCACCTTGCCCCTCCGCCCCATGACAACCAGCACAATTCGCACTGTATTCATTTTCTCCTATCACTGCGGAACCCGATGGATCACCCGACCCGCTTCCACTATCGGAACCGCCACCGCCGCCTCCACCGCAACCACTTAGCGAACAACTCAGCGCGGCAACCGTTAAAAAAGTCATCGCCCTTCTTACGCTAATCATTTTCTGCAAGCTACGCACCGTAGTCATACCCGCACCCCATTGTTTGATGTAAATGAAACAATCTTTTATTCGATTGTTAACGCTAACGATCGTAACGCTGGTTCTCACTGGGGAATTTGAACATGATCACGCTAGCACCATTTATTTTGGGCCTTTTGTCCCAAACCATGATTATAGAGTGTTTTTTAGCGAAACAGCGGGTGCTCTACATAACAAAACGGGATAACTGCCTTGTCTTATTAGTCCCAAATGTCCCAAAAAGACTAAATAAGGAGGATATTTGTGGTCACCCAGCCATAAAGCCTGCAACTGAGAGGTATGACACGCATTTTCACGATTTTGGGTATATACTCCCAAACATGTCAGAAAACATACAAACGACAACCAAATCGGCATTGGCGAACTTGCTTCGCCCGCTTGTTAAGCTCTTAATAAAGAGAGGCTTCTCCTATTCCAGCTTTGCTGAGGTTGCTCGCCGTTTGTTTGTCGATGTCGCAGCTGAAGAGTTTAAGATCCCAGGGAAAAAACAAAGCCTGTCTCGAATCTCTGTGTTGACCGGTATCAACCGTAAAGATATCGCGAAGATTCTAGACCGACCCAATCCCTCAGAAAGCGACAACCAAAAAGGTACCAACCGCCCTTCCAGAATTATCCAGGGCTGGCTTCGGGACGATGATTTTGTTAATGATTCCGGGTCACCCAAACCTCTGCATTTTGAAGGTGCAGAGAATAGTTTTTCCGAGTTAGTCAGGCGTTACGGTGGCGATGTGACACCCCGCGCTGTTTTTGATGAATTGATACGGGTGAATGTCGTCAACCTGAATCCGCAACAGCGTATCGTACTCTGCTCCAGTGCCTATATTCCCCAAGCTGATTTAGAAGAAAAATTTCGTATTATGGGCCGAGCAACCAATGACCTCTTCAACACCTTAGATCACAACCTAGAAAATGATCCCCATACGACGAGACTACAACGTACCGTTGCTTACAGTAATATTCCGGTAAAAGCGTTAAGCCAAGTCAGGTTACGTAGCAAGGAAGAAGGCGAGCAGTTTTTACTGCAAATTAATCAGTGGTTATCCCAACAAGATAAAGATATTAACCCTGAAAGCAAAGGCAGTGGGAAAGCCCGAGCAGGTATTGGCATCTATTATTTTGAACACATTGTCGAGCAGGAAGCAGACGCATGAATCTAGTGTTCAAAGTACTAGCGCTAGTGTTGAGTTGTTATCTCATAGGGCAAACCTATGATAGCTGTCACTCTTCAGACTGCGGAATATTTCAATTCGAACCAACCGCGCACGCTGGGCCTTTAACGCAAGACCGTTCAACGCCGGAATTTTTAGCGCCAGAGTTTTTAGCGCTAGAACCTTCAGTATCACCTCCTTCTATACGGTTTTCGCAGGACGTCGACCATTCAATCAGCCTATCCCTTCACGAGGCCGATGACGGCATTGAAGGGACAGGCCATAGCGATAATACCGATTCACGGTCCTCTTTTTATCCTCCCAATACCATTGTGGAAGGTGGTATTGAAGGCACCGGAATTAACGACGGCTCTGAGTCAACCCAATCCGACGATGCATTGTTTAACGATGAGAATGATGAAGACGGTATTGAAGGTACTGGCATCATTGCCGGGGCAGAAAATCAATTAATAACCTATGGCCCTATCACTCAGTTCGGTAGCATTTATGTTAACGGCGCTAAATATGAAATAGATGATGCAGCCATTACCTTCACCAATAATATCGGCAACCCTGAGCTTCGTCTCGGCATGATGGTGCAGGTGAATACCGATTGGCAGCAACAAGACAACGGCGTCTTTACCGCACAATCTGTTCTATTCGACAAACAGCTTGAAGGGCCAATCGCATCGGTTACCGCCATGGGCGATACCCTTACACTGACGGTATTAGGCAGCACGGTGATTGTTGATAATAACACATCAATACATCGCGTATTATCGACACCTATGGTTGCAGGCAAGATGGTCACGGTTAGCGGTATCACCAATGAGAAGCAGCAACTACTGGCAACCTATATCTCGGTACACGCACAGCCGTTTGATGATGAGCAAGACATTGAATTCGAAGCGACAATACAAGCAATAGACCATGCTGAACAACGGCTAACGATCAATGGAATGTCCATTGATGTCAGTCACACGCAGTGGAAACACAGCACACTCGATAGCATTCAGGTAGGTGATAAGGTTGAGGTCATTGGCCAATATCATGGGACAACCCATAGCGTCACCGCCAACCGCATTAGGTACAAGAGACATGAACTGGATGTTAGCAATGGTAACCGTGTAGATTTGGATACCTTCGTGACTCACTATAAATCGAATAACACGTTCCAGCTGAATGGCTTTGCCAGTGATGCATCAAACGCTCATTTTGTCGTAGGGAATGCAGAAGATTTACGTAACGGTACCCGTATACGTGCCGTTGGCTACATCAATAATAAAGGCACCTTTGCCATACGCTCCATTAGAATTAAAGAGAAATCAAAGAGTTCACTTAAGGCCCCAGTATCTTCAATTGATACAACCCTTGGCAGTATGGTTGTTCTAGGTCTAGAAGGAAAAGTGAGTACAGATACGCTCTACAATTCAACCCTAGAGAAACACAACAAATATATTTCTCTTAGGGACATAGAGGTCGGCAGCTGGGTCGATATTAAAGGCCGCATGGTAAACGATAACTTTCTCATCAAGAGCGTAAGTGAAATAGCGCCGAGAAATAACGTCGTACTAAAAGGTCCAATTACAAAAAATACGGATAACACCTTTTCAATCGCAGGTATTCGCATTACACACAGCGCGTTATTAAGCGCCCAGCAAATGGCCGCGATTCGAACGGGGAATATTGCGTTAGTCAAAGGAGCGTTTTTTGACAGTCACTCTGTACATGCATCAGAAATCAAGTTGATGTCAAAGCACTGAGTGACAGTGTGATTCTTGGTGGAGTAGGCTACTTGATTCTTTTCGAATGGTGGGCGCTTGTACCCCCTATGGCAGCTCCGCCATCACACGCTTTAACTTGGAAATAAGTAACGTCTAAAAACCTTCGCTTACTCTGTTTTGTTCAGAGCATTAACGAAGTACTTACTCCCAAAAACGTACCCTACCCCCCATACAACCGTGAATATAATTGACACCCCAAACAACCAGGAAATAGAAGACCCTCTAAATAGAGCATGCAACACTATAAGCGGAATAAAGAGAATTAGCGTATTCGATACTGGCCTTTTCTTCGAAGACCAGTAAAACATTATGGCCATCACTGCACCGCAAACCATCAACACAATCGTTTCGTTAATCGAAACACGGCCAGAATAAACCCCGTAACAAGCTCCCAAAAAAATAATCGGCAATAGAGAAATCCTAATTCTATATAGCAGCTTCTCACAATTATCGTCTGGCTGACCTACATCTTTTGACATTATAGACCTCTAAAAATACAGTAAACATCTAACAGTAAGAGCTGCTAATGCGATGTTTGAGTGAATACGCTTATCATACACTTATAGAATTTCTGATTCCGCATCTATTTTTGTTCCAACGACGCCAAGCGTAACACTCATCCTTTTTCGTAGTTGGGCTTGTCAGAGCCATAGATAAGGAGCCAGTGGAAGATCATAGTAGTGTTCAATCTACCTCATCTTCCTCGTCAAAATATGGCTCCCCACTTAACCAGAAAAAGTCATAATCGCCACTTAATCTTTCAATTAGCGGCTCAATGTTAGAAGCCAGATTTACGGCTTGAAGCGAATCCATGCCATATAAATCAAATCCACACTCATCAATGCCTTCAATTTCCACACGACAACCTGACGTATACCTATCAACAGAAAACTCAACCTTATCCTGTTGAACGGGATAAGGCACACCAATTCTTATGCGCACCTCTTTTCTAATAGAGCATTTTTTTTCTGAGAACAATAGTATTCGTTCCGCTATGTACTGCATGGATCTTGCCCTTATCAGTTTCTTTCTTCATAATAACGAAAGGTCTTTCTACCCTTTAATGCATCACAAGTTCTCAAAAGCAATCATCAGATACTTGCTACCTAAACATTGTTGAACCAAGTCGTTTGCATTCAGTTACGTTGGTTACATAAGAACCATAGCACACGTAACCACCTTCGGTTTCTTCTACCAATATAAATGTCTCAGAGTCATTTTCAGAAAAGAATTTGAATGTTTGTATTCCGTTGAAATAACAAGCCGGAGATCCAATAACAACACCCCCCGCAACTAGTAATGCAATGATTCTTTCTTTAACAGGAATGCCACGCAAGCCATAGATACAAAATTCAGAATAATGATATGCATGGTAAATTCAAAATGGACGACTCTATCTGTAATGATCAAACCAAACAACAAGCATTACGTTGTATATTTTTTTCTCTCTTTCATTTCCTGATTAGGCATATTTGTTAATTCCAATAAAGTTATTGTGACGTTGAAAATGATTTTTCCCACAGATCGATATAGACACTGGGGTCACTTGAATTATCCGATGACCCTTGCCCACTCATATGCCCGAAACTTGGATTATAACCCCTAAAGTCACGAAGAATATAGAGGTATGGATGCTGCATCCACACAGGTCTTAATTTTAGTGGTAGTTTCCTGCTTCTTTCTTTAATCGACAAGAAAAAGGCAGAATTCTATTGAAAAACACTGCTAATTTGAGTGGATGCCCTAGCTATTCACGCGATACGGCGTAGCCTCTATACTGACCAGTTCTTTTCTAGCGCGGGTCATCCTTAATCTCATTAAAAACAAAAACGCATATTACTAAAGAAAAATAAGTTTAAGACCATTAAGAATGAATGTCCATTGGGGTGGCTGTCCTCATAATTTGCTCATCATTATTTGCTTCCTAATTATAATTATTTTCAAGTCTCGCGAGAAACTTCGAAATCAAAACAATAAAAAAAGACTGGACAATGACTAGAACCGAGGCCTCCAGCCAAATTGACAATGCCCCATAGTATTCAGAATAACCTATCCAGCCAGCAATGTCAGGAACCCACTCTGGGGGGGCTTTGAACAAAAAAACAAGAGGTAGAATAACTGGAGCGTAGATTACGAGTATTGTAAAGTCGAGGCCCTTACTATTGTAAAAGTCACTATCGCCAATAGAAAAAGAAGTTAGCGTTATCAGTGGAATAAAATTAATAATCATCCAAAGAAATACCAACGCATATAACCTTCTCTCGTGCCGCATCTTAAAAGAGCAACCAATCCAAATCATCCAAAGAAGCGGAATATAGAAGTAAAGAAAAGCAAAATAAGATTTGCTTTGCTCACTAAACAAAAAGCTCAACCCCGAAGCTAACAGGCCGATTAGACTTGCAAAAAATGCCAGCCAATAAATACTAGGCATAGGGTGCTCCATTAGATAAATAACATTATTAAAGTAGGCTTAAACATGCTAATACCACAGTATAATATCCTAACATCTTATCCATTATTTTTTCATTGCACTGCACATACTTTTGCAAACATTGTAGATGTTTGACGCTAAAGTCTGACACGTTTGCCCCCTAATTAGCCCGTAAAAGGGAGGGTTATTACCAGCTTCGCTCCAAAAACCAGAAGCACACGTATCCATACAGGAATCGTTGTCATCCTCTGTACAAGTTTCTTCCTGTCCATCTTCTGAGTTCTCCTCATCCTTAAGTACTTCGCCATCTGCAAGACTCATCACCTTGTCATATAATTTCGCGCCCGAGCTCGTACTGAAACTATAGCCTCTACAAACTCTCTCCCCCTCCCTGCCAGTCCAGCAATGGTAGTCATGATGAAATGGTCCAATATCATAACCTCCAGTTGTGGAAATACCGACTTGACACTGCTGAAGTAGCCCTGAGGGATCAATAGCCATGACAGGGTTCCCGCTAACGTAAGCGTAGGTGTTTATTCCCCCACCCAACCCAATGGGATCACTCTGCAAGTACCTCCCTAAACCCGGATCATAGTCCCTAAAGTAATTATAGTAGTAATTTGACTCCGTATCTTCATATTGACCAGGAAAACGAATAGGCTGATCAACATTACTAATAATGTCAACAACCTCCCCAAAAGGTCGATAGTCGCCTTCCCATACTACATTTTGTTCTTCATCAGTGAGAACGCTTGGCGCTCCCAAGTGGTTTGTATGAATATAGTACAACTCTTCAGCTTGGGTAGCGCTAGAAATCATGGCAATGGCAGCCACTAGTACGGCTAACCATTTTTTACGTTGATGCCAAACTTTATTCACCAACAGGAAACGCTTAGCCCCTGTATATACTGCAATGATCAGCATAGTCACCAAAGCTTTCGTCATCACCGAAGACTGTATAAACCAAGCGAGCAAAATCATGGGCAACAGCAACACTCGAGTCACCGTTTTAGCGATCTCGTTCCCACTAATCCAGCGCGCTATAGGTGGGGAGTAATCATAATACTGCTTAACAAACCATTGACCCGGCCCGGTGGGCAATAGATAGTTATCCCTAAAGTCACGAAGAATATGGAGGTTTGAGTGCTGCATACTGCCAAATGCAGCTGTTGCAATAAAGCACACATCATCAGGGGTAAACTCTACTGAGTTATTTGCCATATTCTGGTCAGGAGTGTCTGAACTCACAGATGCTGTCGCCAGAGCGTCGGCATCCACACTAGCCGATGCCGTAAATTGAACACTAATGGTAATATCCTGATTAGCAGTAAGATCACCCAATTCACAACTGATTAGGAGGACCGTTTCCTGACAAGATCCTGCTGACGGCATAATGCTATTGATAACCACATCATCAGGAAGTTGATTTTGCAGTGTAATATTAAGGGCCGGATCAGGCCCTACATTGAGCACCGATAGCACATAATCTACGGTGGCTCCATCACGAGTAAACTCGGCAGTTAATTGAAGATCAGACACATCACGTTTGAATTGGGCTATTGGTTGACCCGCCAAATAGACGTATTCTCGACGGACTGAGTTTTCACCGAGGCTTTCACCCAGCAACTCTCCGTTTAAACCGAAATAAAAATGTGTTTCAACCGCTGCTTTCTTGTAAGCTCTCTGACCAAACCCATCATGTTGATATGTTGCCAACGTCTCGCCCTCTTCGGTCAGCTCGTTAAATCGCTGATTATCGCCAAAGTTCAATACTCTAGACTTGTTACCGAGGGTGATCTCCGTTTGCGGTAACCCTGCCGCATCATAGGTAAACTGGCGTACGTTGACCGCCTCTCCTCGCGCCTCGGTCACTGACTCCAATTGATTCGAATCAGGAAAATAGGTATATGCCTCGCTGCTAAAAACAGCAGACGATTGCGACAACGAGCGGAGCAATCTATTGCCCACCAAATCATATTCATAATGAATGTGATCTGTACCATTACCGTATGCTCCGAAAGCATCCTGTATGCGCAGTAAATCATCATATATAAAGGACTGCGATCGAGCGCTATCCTTCAGGTTCGTTATGGTTTTAATATTATTGAACAAGTCATAGGTATAGCTTACGTTAAGCTTTTCCAACGGCCCTTCGGCAACACTAATACTCTCAATACGGTAATCTAGATCTAGTGGGACTGATCGCTGCAAACCATTGCCATAAGTAAACTGAGTTATGGGCCCAAAGGGTGCGTATTGAATATCAGTAACCAGTATCTTTGGTACACTTGAGCCCGGCGCCAACATAGAGACTGCACTGATACGGCCAAGATCATCTGCTCTATGGTAATTCACAATACGGCCACTAGGATAAGTGATTGCTATTAGATTATTGGCCAAATTATATTGATAGGCTATTGAATAGATTTGACCGCCAATAACGCGTGTTACGGCTGAGATATTGGCGCGATGATCGTAGACAAAGGAAGTCGAACCTGTCGGATCGGTTATGCGGGTGAGCAGCCCCTTCGCATAGGGGTTACTGGCACTTACTTCGTCGTAGAAATAGTTAACATCTTCTAACGTTGATGCTGGATACTTGATTTGCGTCAAGCGATTTAGCGGATCGTAAATGTAATCTTTTTGTGTGCCTCGAGCATCTTGGGAATGTTCGAGGTTGCCCGCTGCATCGTACCAATTCTCGGTTGTCCCAGTATCTGGGCTTATTTGCGTAACGCGTTCATTAAACCCATTGGAAATGTATTGTGTTTCGTTCCCTTCTGGGTCAACCACGGATGCAAGATTATCGTGTGCATCATAGTCCATCACAGTTTCTACTGAAACTAACTCCGGTTGACCATCAATCAACAGCGTAGTAGGTCTAATGACTTGGGATAGACGGTTCAGGAAATCGTATTGGTGCGATGATGTTAGTGTTCGCTCTACACCATAATCTGTGACGGTATCGATTTGATCGTTAACGTTATAATCAACATGTTGGTGCTGATTATTTTGTCCAAATAGATCCATCACCCGACCCAATTCATCGAATACTCTATTTTGTTGACGTGTTAGTGCCAAGCTCGCGTTTTTGGTTTCAATGGCCTCCCACTTACCCTCTTCATTCGGAGTCAATATTTGGCTTTCACCCATATTATTCCGAATTTCTATGACGTGCCTCGCCTCGTTGTACTCATAGAATATTGAGGAGCCATCGGGAGAAATCACCTGCTTCAGTAGTCCATTGGCATAATAGTCATATTGGGTCGCGCTATCTTTGGTAGGGTCGCCATCAGGGCTTTTTACTGTCACATGTGTGAGCCAACCACGAGGGTGATACGATAACTGCGTAATAACACCGTTACTGTTTTCTATCGTTTGAGGCTGCCCCCTGCTATTGTGATCGCGGTAATAAGTAGTGTGGCTTAGCGCATTTATAAATTCTGTACGTTGACCGTCACTATCGTATTTTGTTGTAGTAACATCCGAGGTCCCAGGTAGAGGGCCATCAATAGAAACAGAGCTCACTAATGTCCCCTCTGTAACGCCCGGTACTTCATGGTAAGTATATTCAAAGAGCCACACCCTCTGCTGACCCAGAGTCGACCCAAAGGAGTTTGTGATATTCGTCTTATCTGTACGGGTAACCCTTTGGATGCGCTGGTTCGGATAATAATCATAATCAACCGCTACATTCGGTTGTTCTATCATATCAATGAGGTGATTTTCTGGATCCCACACCCACTCGGTCGTGCGAGTATTAGGGGTGACTACTGCATTAGTACGAGATTCGCCTTCCCATACTAACCCTTCAATCTTACGGGTCATTTGGCCTAACGTGTTGTAATCATAATCTGTAACATTCCCCTTAGCATCGGTCACGAAATCTCGATTACCAATATCATCATAACTAAGGTAGGCATTAGAAGGGAGGCAATTTGAAGTACTCACACCTTCCACGTGGGTTACTTTACTCGCACCTAAATAACGCTCTGTTCGATAAACAGTCTCCTTACCAAATGGGTTAGTGACTGTTGTCGTGCCATCCCCGTGGCGCAAGAGGCTAACCTCCTCCTTTCGTTTCCCTTCTGAATCAACAACTCCATGCCCACTATAAATCGCCTCCGCCTTACTATTATATTCCCAAGTAGCGTAAGCGTCGTTTTCTTCATCACGCAACCCTGTAAGCAAATAATGTAGGTTGGGATCATCGTAATCATAATTAACAGTCCCAAGAGACGAACCTGCAAAGGAAAAGTTAACCGATTCTAATCGCTCGTTTTCGTAGCCATAGGTTACGCGTAGGCCAGTAGAATCTATAATGACTTCAACTAGGTTCGTCACCGTATTAACCGTGATATCTAAGAGCTTTTTAGTATCATTCGATACTCCTGTTGGCCACCGGCCTCCATTCCAGGAAATGTATAAACTATCCCCTGTCGGTTGCGTTATTCTGATGATTCTACCTGTGCGATTGAATACAGTTGTTTGTCCTGATGAATCTAAAAAAGACCAGGTACCATCAAGGTGTTCTTTTAAATCATCCCCAGATCCATTTTCAGCAACCCATATTCCATTTTGCTGCGTGAAAAATTGTGTCCATCCATCAGCACGCCGTATATATGCCTCAGTTTTATTGATATCAAAAACTACTTGTTGGTCTAACACGCTCGTCCAGTTGAACCCAAAAAACCTCTCGCAGGTAAATTACTATTGTAGGTTCGAGTGAACGGCATTGACGTTTTGTATGAGAAATCGAAATCAGTTTCTTGCTGTATCTTATTGGATGGACCGACCTTGATGGGGTTCCCAGCGTAGGCACCTCCACCTCCACAATCACTCCCTCCTGAGTCCCCCCCGGAGCCTGATGAATCGCCATCGACACAGGCCTCACCGGTTGGTTCGTACACTAATGCTTTTTCACTGCCCGGTTCCGAAGAACTGCGTGAGAGGTATTCACATTGAGAGAAGCAATGCGCGGGGGAAATAGAAGGGATAGCATGGGGGAAAAGAATATCATCCCTCTCGGAACATTCTTTTGTTGGTTCTTCTGTTATTGAGAAACCACCTGAACCAAATGTACTATTTCTTTGCGTAGAAAATAGATACATTTGAGCACTAACACTCGATTGACGAACATAATGACTCCATACCCAAGGTGCACGATCAGGTATTTCTTGATTGCTATTCTCGGTTCTCACGGTCTTTGCTAAGTCAGCACAGGTATCAAAATCGTTTGTTGGAAAGGCTATCGTATCTTGACCGCTGGGGTTTTGAATATGAATATCGCATATAGCAAAGAGGTATTGCGGGATAAAAAGCAGGTACACACAGGCTAACAGTCTCATAAAATCATCCTTGATTTATTGTTATGCCTCTATTGTTGTTCTATTTTTTTTATAAAGTCAACAGTTTTGAATCAACGTTTATTACCCGCGCTAATACTCCCCCACCTATAGTAGTGCACCCAAAAGTAGTGCACCCCAAAATGGCGTATCACAATACCTTTTTGTCAATTGATCATAACCATGCCCCAAATACACCATGATACATTCTCTAGCGATTATCCTAATCACCAATATAACGTCAACGTAGAACATTATTTTCACAAAGAATATCTACAGAGCGACAATATGAAACAGAAAAATACGAATATTTCATTGCAAAAACTATTCATTTATATTGCCATTGCATTCACGATTTTTGTAATAATTGCCATGACCAACCTTACTGATAACACAAATAACTTCTCCTCAGTCATTCCCAAAGAAAATCAAATAACAACAAGTGGCAACAACACAAGCCATGTAGAAAGTGGCATCGAAAGCAATGATTCCATTGCCAACTCACCAAGTCTCACGCTGCTAATAACCTCACGATCGCTGTCTGGAACAGAGGTAATGGACAACCTTGAATTAACAGAGAACAATGAACTGATCGTAACACCCGGTATTGTCGACCTATTTGACTACTTTCTATTCGCATCCGGTGAGCTCCCTAACGAGGTGATAGAACTAGGTACACGAGATTATCTTAAGAGCAGATTACCCCAACCCGCACTAAGCCAAGCATTGGATATATATGAAGACTATTTATCGTATATTGAAGCGCAAGAAATAATAAACGAAAACGCAATGACTAACCTTGACCCTGCGGGCATACATACAATTGATCCTTTTGAAGCGTTGACCCAAGGAGCTACGGCTCAGCAGGAAATGCTGTCACACTTAACCCAAAGCCTGAGTCAGATTAAACAAATGCGAAGAACGTATATCAATAAAGATGTGGTCGATGCCCTATGGGCGGAGGATGAACGATATGATGATTACACCCTCGCTCGCGTGGCGATCATTGCGGATCAAGACCTGAGTAAGGAAGAGCGGCAAATAGCGCTAGCTGAACACGAAAAAACACTGCCAGCACTGTTGCGAAAAACCAATGAAGCGCCAGTTCGCCACAACAACGTTGCGAGCAGTGTTACGGGGAATATTACTCCTGAAGATGCATACCAAGAGAATACTGAACGTTATGGCTATGAGGCAGCTAATCGTCTCGTCGCTCTGCAAGAAAAACGGAAGCTTTTTACCCAACAATATGGGGTATACCGTCAAGAAAAAGTGTTGATCGATAATTCAGGCCTATCTGGCCAGGACAAAATCTCAGCGATTGAACACTTAAGATCACGCCATTTTGACATTAGGGAAGTGAGTCGCGTAGCCGTTCAAGACCGTATTGGATATACCTCTAGCGGAGGGGCTGTGCATACCGGCCTTTCGCCATACGCAGGAACAATTCACGCAACCAGCAATTAGCCGGGTCATTGTTAACGGTCTTATGCCAATACATATGGATTTCTAGCGAAGGTAATTCCACGGGCATTTCTATTGCCACGGTATCCCCTAAAGATTGTAAATAGCGCGCATAACCTTCTGGCACGGTTAACACCATATCGGTCTCCCTCACCACTCGCCAGGCCACATAATAATGTTGGCAGCGTAGAGCAATGTGACGCCGGATTCCCTGTCGACTTAGTTCAAAGTCTTCAACCGCAACACCCTCTCGACGGGATGAAACCACAATATGCTGAAATTCTAAATAACGCTCAATAGTCACCGGCCCTTGGGTTAAGGGATGCCCTTTCGCGACCACGACCGCAAACCGATCCTCCATTAGTTTCGCGTGTTCAATGGCACTCTTGATGGGTAGCAGTACATCAAAAGCTAAATCCACGTTCCCGGCGGCCAATTCACTTTCCATACTTTGGCGTTGAATCCGGGCACTCGATACGGTGAGTTGGGGGGCTTCAACATGCAGCTCCTTCATCAGCTCGGGCAGTAACACCGACTCAACAATATCCCGCATACCCAGTGACACATGCTTAGTGGATTCTTCGGGGACAAACTGAAGGGGGTCAACTAAGGTCATCTGTAGCTGACTTAGGGCCACCTGTACCGATTCCACCATGCCCCGTGCGACAGGGGTGGGCACCATTGCCCGGCCTGAACGTACAAACAATTCATCATTAAAGGTGCTTCGTAGCCTACCAAGGGCATGGCTAACGGCTGGTTGAGTAAGGCTTAACCGCTCTGCAGCCCGCGTAATACTGCCTTCTGTGTAGATCGCGTCGAAGACCATGAAGAGATTAAGGTCGATTCTTGATAGATGCATGAGATTAATAGTCCACAATACATATTATTCATTTGCTTCATTATAGGTATCTACCTACTATATTCCTACTATGTTTCTACTGTATTCCTACGAGGTGTCTACACCCTTTCCATCCATTTCAGCAGCAGTTACACGGTGACGTTTCCAGTGCGGCGTTTGCGTACTACATTTCAAGCACAGTAATGCCACCGTATTGCTTCCCTAGAAAATTATAAGGATCTCAATCCATGCATTTTTCTCACTCCGCAAAAACCCAAGAATTGATTGCCCGAGTCCAAACGTTCATCGACGAACATATCACGCCAAATGAAGCTCTCTACTTTGAGCAACTTAACCGAGAAGAAAGTGATTGGAAGAAGTGGCAAGTGCCCCCCATCATGGAAACACTTAAAGCCAAAGCGAAAGAAGAAGGCTTATGGAATCTCTTTCTACCTAACGATGAATTTGGTGCCGGACTCACTAATCTTGAATACGCGTCACTAGCGGAGCTAATGGGGCATTCAATTATTGCATCAGAGGTCTTCAACTGCAGTGCTCCTGATACTGGCAATATGGAAGTGTTAGAAAAATATGGTACAGAGAAGCAGCAAAAAGAATGGCTCCTACCCTTGTTGAACGGCGAAATTCGCTCTGCCTTTTGTATGACCGAACCGGGAGTTGCCTCATCAGATGCGACCAATATGGAAGCCACTGCCGAAATCGATGGCGATGAAATTGTCATCAATGGTCGTAAGTGGTGGAGCTCAGGCATTGGCCACCCGAACTGTGAAGTGTTGGTATTTATGGGGTTAACCGATCCGACGGCCCACCGCCACGCTCAACACTCTATGGTACTCATCCCAATGAAAACGAAGGGCGTAGAGGTACAGCGCATGCTGCCAGTATTTGGCGAACTCGATGCGCCCTTTGGTCACGGCGAAGTCGTCTTTGATAATGTGAGAGTACCCCTGGAAAATATGATTGCCGGTGCCGGCCGTGGTTTCGAAGTCGCCCAGGGTCGTTTAGGGCCTGGCCGTATTCACCACTGTATGCGTGCGATTGGTGCCGCTGAAGAAGCGTTGAAGCTAATGATAGAGCGCAGCACGAGTCGCGTTTCTTTTGGCAAGCCTATCGTCAATTTAGGAGGCAATCGCGATAAGATCGCTGATGCCCGTATAGCAATTGAGCAAGCGCGCCTCCTAACATTGAAAGCGGCATACTTAATGGATACTGTGGGTGTGCTAGGCGCGATGAGTGAAATATCACAAATCAAAGTCGTGGCTCCGAATATGGCGGCGAAGATTATTGATGATGCGATTCAAATGCACGGTGGTGCTGGAGTCTCGAACGATGTTCCTCTTACTGCGATGTACGCCTATATGCGCATCTTACGATTAGCCGATGGCCCAGATGAAGTACACCGCGGGCTGATCGCTAAACTAGAACTCAAGAAATACGTGTAAGGAAAACCCGATCCATGACTTCAACGAAAAAACGTATTGCCATCACTGGGGCCGCCAGCGGTCTCGGTAAGGCCATTGCACTGTATTATGCCAAAGCGGGTTGGAGTGTCGCAGTTGCCGATATTCAAGACGAAGAAGGTGACAAAGTCGTCGCCGAGCTCACCGCGCTTGGCAGCGACAGTTTTTATAGCCACTGCGATATTACCCAAGACAATGATGTTGAACAATTACACAATGCTATTGTTAAGCGTTGGGGCGGGCTTGACGTTATTGTTAACAATGCTGGTGTCGCCAGTCATGGCGCCATTGATCGAGCTTCCATGGACGACTGGCAATGGGTTATCGATATTAACCTGCTAGGTGTTGTGCGTGGATGCAAACAATTTAGCGCACTGTTTAAGCAACAAGGTTACGGCCATATCGTCAACGTTGCCTCTATTGCCGGCTTAATTTACACCCCTGAAATGGGCAGTTATAACGCGACAAAAGCTGCGGTAGTCGCGCTCTCAGAAACGTTACGTGCAGAACTTGCGCCTTACAATATCAACACCAGCGTAGTGTGCCCTGGGTTCTTTCAAACGAATCTCGCAAAAACAGCACGCTCTCCCGAGCCAGGTGTACAAGAATTTATCGACCGCTTATTAGCGTCATCCAAGATTGATGCCGATGACATCGCAGCAATCATTGCTAAAGCCGTGGCAAAGAAAGAGTTTTGGATTCTTCCTCACCGTTCCTACAAGAATCTGTGGTTGGCAAAGCGCTATATCCCCATTATCTACCAACGTGTATTTAATACCATGGGTAAAAAAGTCAAACATAAAAGAGAAAAATTGTTACGGACCAACACCTAACAATGACCCTCCTATAAAATAAAAGAGATTAACATGACAGTGATTGATCAAGCCGGCACTATTCGGGATGGAGAAGAACTCAATAACGCCACCATAAACGCTTATGTTAAACAGCAGGTCAGCGATATTGATGGCGACCTTACCATCACCCAATTTCCAGGTGGCGCATCAAACCTTACCTATGCCCTGTCCTTCCCAAATAAAGAATTGATTTTGCGTCGGCCTCCTTTTGGCACGATTGCCAAGTCTGCCCATGATATGGGTCGCGAATATAAGGTGATGGACAAACTCAAACCGCATTACCCCTATGTACCGACTATGGTGTCATTCTGTGATGATGAATCCATCATTGGATGCGACTTCTATTTAATGGAGCGACTGGTAGGCATTATCCCCCGCTCAGAAATGCCCAAAGCGTTAACCTTAGATGAAAGCCAAACCCGAGAACTATGTACCAACGTTGTCGACAAGTTTATTGAACTACATCAAGTGGATTATGTCGCCAGTGACTTAGCTGATTTGGGTAAAGGGGATGGGTATGTCGAGCGTCAAATAAGCGGGTGGTCTACCCGGTACCGCAATGCAAAAACTGATAATGTACCTGATTTTGAAGGCGTCATGAGTTGGCTCAACAGCAATATGCCAGCCCAAGTAAAGGTATGTATTATTCACAATGATTTTCGATTCGACAACGTCGTTCTCAATCCAGACAATCCAACCGAGGTCATTGGCGTATTGGATTGGGAAATGGCAACGCTAGGTGACCCACTAATGGATCTTGGCAACAGCCTCGCTTATTGGATACAGGCCGATGATGACCCGGTTCTGCAAATGACCCGTCGCCAACCCACTCACCTCCCAGGTATGATGACCCGCCAAGAAGTGGTGGATTATTATTGCGATAAAATGGGGTTTCAGTGCGATGACTTTACCTTTTATCGCGTCTATGGATTATTTCGTTTAGCAGGAATTATCCAACAAATCTATTACCGTTTTCATCATGGGCAAACCAAGGATAAACGCTTTGCGAACTTCTTTATGATGGTGGCTCATTTGGAAAAACTCTGCTTAGGGTTAATCGGAAAATAAATTTAAGCTATCCGTATTAACACGGATGTAATCACCGTTATTTTTGGAGACCCACACAATGGGTTCAATTTATCTTATTCGCCATGGCCAAGCATCCTTTGGCCAAGACGATTATGACAATCTATCCCCTCTGGGGGTAGAACAATCCACAATACTCGGTCAGCATTTCAAGAGTATCGGGCTTTCGTTTGATACCGTTTATGGCGGCGCAATGAAACGCCATCGACAAACCGCAGATGCCTGCTTGGAAGCCATGAGTGCGACCGATAGCGAGTTTATCTCTCTTCCTGAGTTCAATGAATATGATCATGAAAACATGGTGCATATTTATAAACCTGAGTTCAAAAGTAAAACAGCAATGGCGACTTATCTTGCCAAGCAAAGCAACCCAAAAAAAGCGTTTCAAGAAGTGTTTGCCAATGCAATGAAGCGCTGGGTATCAGGGGATTTTGATGAGGAATACCCTGAAAGCTGGGATCAATTTAAGCGTCGCTGTCGACAAGGGCTAGACCGTATTATTGCCTCATCAACAGGCTCACAGAATGTTGCGGTATTTACCTCAGGCGGCCCCATATCCTCCAACGTGCAACAGCTATTAGACGTACCTGATGCGAGAGCAATGAATATTAATTGGGCCATGGTGAATTGTTCAGTAACCCATTGCCTATACAACAATGATCGCGTCAGCCTGAATTATTTTAATAATTATTCCCACTTACAAACAAACATTGACAGTAAGTTTGTCACTTACCGATAGGAAAACGTAACATGAATAATCCTTTTGATTTAACCGGACGCGTAGCCCTTGTCACCGGTGCTAGCCGCGGGATTGGTGAAGCCATCGCAAAAATACTGGCGGCAAGTGGAGCCCATGTCATTATCTCCAGCCGTAAAATCGATGGGTGCCAAGCTGTTGCTGACGCAATTATTGATGCAGGTGGCAGTGCAGAGGCGATTGCCTGCCACATCGGCGAGATGGATCAGATCTCAGCGATCTTTGCGACCATCAAAGAAAAGCACGGCAAGTTGGATATTTTAGTAAACAATGCGGCAACCAACCCCTATTTCGGACATATCCTGGATACGGATTTAGGTGCCTACCAAAAGACGGTAGACGTTAATATTCGAGGATATTTCTTTATGTCTATCGAGGGTGGAAAACTGATGCGCGACAACGGTGGTGGTAGCATTATCAACGTTGCCTCCATCAATGGTGTTACTCCTGGTCCTATGCAAGGTATTTATTCAATTACCAAAGCGGCAGTCATCTCCATGACAAAGTCGTTCGCGGCAGAATGCGGTGGGGCAAATATACGTGTTAATGCTTTGCTGCCTGGCGCGACCGACACCAAGTTTGCCGCAACATTGGTGAAAAACGAAGCCATCCTCAAACAGGTATTACAGCATGTGCCACTTAATCGGGTTGCCGAACCTGATGAGATGGCTGGCGCGGTACTGTATCTCGCATCCGATGCATCATCGTATACGACCGGTATCTCCCTAAACGTTGACGGTGGTTTTTTAGTCAGATAAATCACCGCACCACCATTCAATTTCAGAGAGGCTCTAGGGGTAATCGATTAACAAGAACTCTCTGAAATTGGAATACCCAGCAGCAAGTTGTAAATAAACATGTAAAACACTGATTTCAAATAAACGTTTGAATTCCCCATTTACTTACCAAAATACAACCGCTTAACCTACAGACCTTCTCTCCTCCCAATTCCTGTCATGAAACATTCACTAATTGATACATATTCTAGCGTTGACGCTAGCCAAAAGCCGTTCCATAGTGAATCTGCAATGTGCTTACGCATATTATAAAAATCACAATACCGACAGTTTAGAGGGAATTATTATGACCATAACATCAGAAGGCAAGAACCTGTTTCAACTCACAACCGATGCAGAATTAACTGCCATGGATACCTTAAGCGATTATCTAAACAATATGTTTTTCGCCTAAGCATTTATTCAGATCGAAAATTTGACCGGAGCGCCCATGGCACTCCGGTCTTCGGTTGCAATAGGAATAAATATATACAAAATATTTTCTGGGTCCGCGTCGTTAAAGCCATCGGAATACAATTCAAAGTCCGGTTTTGCCACATACTCATAACCTGATTTCGGCAGCCAGCTTCCCCATACATATTTCAATGTACGTTCCAATGTCGCCACGGGGCCTTTATGCATAAACCGTGCGTACATTTGTGGCGCAATGGTTCGCCCCACCATCCCCTCAGGAATATCGTCAAAGCTATCAACGGCGACAGAGCAAATATAGGTAAAGCCAACACCCTCTTCAGTCTCCTCATATTCTTCATAAATCCCAAACGCATCCTTACCCACACGGTTGGGTATGCTATTTACAAACGGTCGAAATGCTGACCACAACACCTTAAGCTCAAGATCTTCTTCGTTATAGCGTCGTGCCACCCCCACGGTTTTAAGCGCTGGCCGTTCGATAATATCCGGCTCCATCGCAAGCTGATTCTGTAAATGGCTCAACATATGAGGGCTGAATTGATCCTTATACATTAGTCGAAAAGGATCGGCGTGCTTTCTAAACTGTCCGGGGGTAACATCGAAGAGCTGTTTAAAAGCCCGAGTAAACGCCTCCTGTGATTCAAATTGAAATTCCAGTGCCAAATCGAGAATTCTAGTCTCTTCTTTTATTAGGCGATCCGCCGCAATGGTTAAACGCCGTTTACGCAAATACTCTTTTGGTGAATCCCCCACCAACGCCTTAAATATTCGACTGAAATGATAGGTCGAATAATTTGAGGCATTGGCGATATCATGAATACTAATGGCATCGTAAATATGATGCTCCACATAATCGATGCTCTTAAAAAAACGCTGCATTATTTTTCTACCTTCAATTGCTCGGTCAACATTATTTACCCAGAAAAAGTGTCCGCAAAGGGTGTGAGGTCAGAGTGCCGCTACAGCATAAACCAACACCCTTTACCTGGATAACACCGTATGGACGACTGTTACTACAATACCTCGCCGCCGTACTCGTCCACCAGATTGTCTAAGGCCATATTCATCACAACGCCAATCATCGTTGGCATCACGTTTCCTTTAAGAGACCAAGGTTTCGGCTCAAAGTACTGTCGCCAAGACACTAAACTCCCACCTTTGCCATCGGGCTCAACCGTAATCACCCCCAAGTGATCCAATGCAGGGTTCGCATCACCGGGCAATACGGTATAGGCGTAAGACTTCCCTTCTTCCCAATAGAGAATCGACTCTGTCAACTTATCCCCTGCGAAATCACAAATTCGCACGGTACCCACATCACTCTTGCCAGGGGTTCTTGAGTTACTATGGTCGACTTTAATCTCATGATTAATAAAAGGCATCCACTGATTCATATTCTCATGATCGCCAAGTTTTGCAAAAACAACCTCAGGCGATGCTAGAAAATGTGCTCGCGCCATCGCTTGCTTAGGCGCTGGTGTAAAATCATCCACTCGAAGTTCATCAAATTGGCGTGTTTCAAACGAATAGGATGAGCCAAACTCCTGCTGAGACAGGGTCGAGCATGCTCCTATCGTCAACATACCGATCAGTACCACTGCTGTTCTTATTACCTTGACCATAATCTTGCTCCTATGATTGAATTTGCTCAGTGCCCACAAAATACTGAATGGATGAGAACCCCTTATCTCGATAGCTCACTAAACGTTGATAATCAGGATCTGAGAATGCACTATCAACCGACTCTCGGCTTGGAAATGACACCACCACACACACCTCTGGGGCAACGTCACTGCCTAGTGATTCTGTAAGCGCGTAGGTAGCGACCGTTACCGCTCCATGCCCTGCGGTGATAGGCCCCGCATTCTCTAAGTAATACTGTCTTGCGTCGCCTTCCTCCGGATTCGCGGTGGCCTGTATGATCAAAAATACCGGTGTTTTCATGCTGCTTCCTCAATGTAAGTCGTTAACCAAAAATACCTTTCCCCTCTCATAGGGGTGGACTTACTGTATTCCTATCGAACACTGGTTTTTTGATATTTCTTGCGCACTAGGGCATTAACATCAGGACAAAACAATCAAGGTTATATTTCTGTTATATATCATAAGCTTATGAGACAACGAGCCATATCGTTCGTTGTTTTTGCCCCATAAATTTGTTTGTGGAAAAGTTCTCCTTAATGGTTTCGCAAGCCTATACTTTGACAATCTTACGTCACCGACCGTGCTCACCCACTCAGGGCATACAATAAATATGAACGTCAAACGACTAGCACTTACCTTTTCTATCGCAATATTCCTGCCCCCTCCAGTCATCGCACATCATAATAGCGACGAAAAGTCTGTAGAGGCTTTAACATCGGTGATCACTCAGGCTAAGAACATCACCACACCGATTAAACAATTTATCATCCAACATTTGCTGCCAATATCTTATGACACTCTTCTTGCCGCTGAAATCATCAACCAAAATAGTCGAAAGATACCGCTGAGCAAAACACACGATATCGACCAAACATGGATAAACTCCGAAGACGAACTAGCCATTCACCAGGAAAAACTATCCAATCCATGCGCACAACAAGTAAAACGCATCGTGAAGAATAACTTAGCGTTAGTTGAAGTGTTCGTAATGGACAATCAGGGCGCGATTGTTTGCATGAACAATATCACCAGCGATTACTGGCAGGGGGACGAGAGCAAGTGGAAAAATTCCTATGAGAGAGTAGGCGTCGATATCGGGCCATTACGATTCGACAAGTCGGCCTATACCAACTTGCAACAAATATCATTGCCCATATTTGATTCTCAGGATCACGCGGTGGGAGCCATTACGTTTGGTATCAACACGTCTCGCGTCGACGGCGATTAATCCATGACATTCAACAAATCAAGTTCATTGTGGATTTCCAGCATCACAATATTGGGCATTGTCGCCTTATTTGCCGAGGGGCTTTGGCTAATCTACGGTGTCGCTGAAAAGAACTTAGTCACTGAAGAAAATTTGCACCAGCACACGCGACACATTAATCAAGCTAATGCTATCAAACAAGAAATACAGCAAATATATACCATGGAGGTATTCCTCCATCAAGCCGTACTCTTTGAAAAAGACATTCTCGTGTCCAGTGAAAAAGAGGAGATATTTGCCATCCATAAGGAGCATGGCAAGAGACTGATGAAGCTCGACTATTTAATTTCAAAATTACCAACAGAAATCAAGCTTTCGATTGCACCTCTCTACGAAAATTGGAAACAAAAAACACGAAAAGTACTTTCCTTTGCGGACCAAGAGAAAAAACTTTATTTTGCAAGAAAGATCAGCGATGGCTCAGCCAATACGTATTTCAAAAAACTTCAGCAGCGCTTATTTGACCACAGAAACACGCTATCAATAAATTTGGTTAGCCATCAGAAAACCATCGTTTCTACCACAAAAAAAATGTCCACTGAAACAAAAGATATGGTGAACCAGTCCTCAACTGCATTGATGGTTTTCGCCCTACTTGGACTGGTCACGATTGCCATCATTTCTAGAAACCTATATCGGCATATACAATCGATAACGTCACTACAGACCGCAAACAACACCTTAAAAGATCAAAATGAAAAAATTGAAGCAATGCTAACCTCCATTAAAATTGCTCAGTCGAAAACGGTAAAAGCGAAGGAAGAGGCAATACAAGCAAGCCAAGCCAAATCACTATTTCTATCCCGCATGAGTCACGAACTGCGTACCCCACTTAATGCCGTCATCGGTTTTTCTCGACTTATTATCAACAGAGCCGACCCTCTGACACCCAAAAAGTATTCAGAAGTTCCCGCCGTAATAAATAAAGCGGGGCATCATCTACTAGGCCTCGTTAACGACATATTAGACATCGTTCAAATTGAACAAGGTAAACTATCGTTTAGCCTAAAACCCTGTCATTTAGGATCGATCGTTCAAAATAGCCTACGACTGTGCCAAAGCCATCTAGATAAGCATGATGTGGATGTTATTGTTGAAAACGTTGAGGTCGTTGTTCTCGCAGACCCTCTTCGGTTGGAACAAGCCATCACTAACTTGCTATCAAACGCTATCAAGTACAATCAGAAGCGAGGTAAAGTCACCATCAATTTTACTCACATTGACGAGCACACGCTGGAAGTCAATATCATAGACACTGGCGTAGGTATAAATAAAGATGATACAACTCGCCTCTTTGAACCGTTCACCCGACTAAGCTATGCAGAATCACATCAGATAGAAGGAACAGGCATTGGGCTAAGTCTCACAAAATACCTCATCGAAGAGATGGGGGGGAATATTTATTGTGAAAGTACCGAAGGACAGGGGTCTCGGTTCTACTTCTCTATCGAAAAATCGGTATCCCTGGCGAACAATGCCTCAACATCCAAAGCCATAAAGCTCGCCCTTAATAGCGACCTAGAAAAATCCATCCTGTATGTAGAAGATGATATCAATAGCCAACGATTACTGACCGCGACCTTAGATCCACACCCCCACATATCGCTGTCTATATTCAACACCGCTGAAGAGGGCCTACTATTTGCCAAGGCTCACACTCCTGACCTGATACTGATGGATATCAACCTACCGGAAATGGACGGCATGGCCGCATTTAAGTTTCTCAGAGATGTTCCTGCACTTGCGCAAACCCCCATTATCGCTCTAAGTGCCGACAGCCTCGCCTCTCAAATTGAAATTGCCATCGAGGTAGGGTTTGACGGGTATTTCACAAAGCCTATCGATATCGAGCAATTTGCTCAGTTTATTCTCTCCCCAGAATCCTATGTATTATCACAGTGACCTGATCCCAACACCTAGTGTACTGGTGTGACCTTCGCCACAAAGCCCCCCCCCCCAATTCACTGTAAGTTTGGATAATAATTGCCATTCTGCCTACATATTTGTAGTCTTCCCCCAACGCACCTCTTATCACTGCACAGGAAGGCAAAACAATGAAAAAAATATCACTCTTACTCGTAGCCATGAGCCTAACAGGATGCCTTAAAATTCAAGTCAAGAGCCCTGACAACCTAGTCAAGGATACTGTAGACGCCAGTAAAGACGCCTATCAATCTGTCAGCGATAAGATCAACGGCAACAAAGAAAGCACCTTCAGTCACCAGTACTTCCTCGTATCCAACGAAGAAGAAAGCGCCGCAAATGGCCAATGCATAGAGCAGGTCAAACTGATTGCTGCACAGTCTTTGGGAACAGAGAAATTTGACGTTCGCGAAACTAAAACCTCCAGTGGCGAGTCAAACGAGCAGGCTTACGTTAACTGTAAAATTATCGTCGTTAGCAAATAATCTTTTTTCTTAATGGAATACATCTATGGCCATAGCGCGCACGGGAATATTGGCAAAAATAGTCGGTCTCTCTCTACTCTCTGTAACTACCACTGCTGCACAGGCGTCTTTCTTTGATCAAATGAAAGACGCCTATCAAGACATAGAAAAAACAGTAGAGAAGAACATAAAGTCACTTACCCATAAAGACAACGCAGCCATAGAGCCTGAGGCAACACCTGTTGCTGAGGCATCCAAAAAGACCCCACCCGCGACACTGGAAAAAGACATCATCTTACCTGAGCACTGGCAGTCTGAACTCGTCGTTGAACCCACGTTTAATGACGAAATTTTTGTACTACAAAGCGGCCTACAACATTCGCAGACTGTGTTACTGGTTCACGGCTTGGGGCAAAATGGCTACAAAGATTGGCTAAAGGTTATTCCCGCGCTAGAGAAAAACTACCATGTACTTACCCTAGATCTACCTGGCTTTGGAAACTCCGCAGCACCAAGTGGACGCTATTCCCCGACCAATTACGCACAGGTTTTGTCCTGGCTGGTTGATACCTACGCAAAAGGTAAAGCCGCTGTTGTGGGCCACTCCATGGGCGGTGCGGTTGCCCTTCGTTTTGCCTCAGGTTTTCCAGATAAGGTTAGTAACCTCACGCTAGTTGATGCCGCTGGAATACTGGAAAGAACCGCATTTTTAAAACATATGACCAGGCTGCCTATCCGCCCAGAGCAAGCACCAAAGCCATTACAGAAATTAGGGACGCAGTTGGTGGATCTTGGTAATTCTGTAATCGAATTGTCTGCGCTAACACCAGACCCAACACGAATCCTGAATACAAACAGCAAATATTGGAATCGAGTCTTTAATGGCAAGCCCAACGCTAATGCCGCGATCGCGTTAGTTGACGAGAACTTTAATGACGCCATCCACACGCTTCCTCACAACACATCCATCATATGGGGCGCAGAAGACCCTGTAGCTCCGCTAAGAACAGGCATCATGCTCGCAGGTCGCTTAGCCAATGCAGACCTTGCAATTATCGAAGGCGCTGGACACGTCCCGATGAATAGCCACACAGATCAATTCAACCAATTGTTAGGTGACGCGATCTCGAGCAATAATACTAAACCGGTTATCAGCACACCGTTAGAGGGAACTCCTGAGGATCTTGACTGTGAAAATATTACCGGTAAGACCTATAGTGGCCACTACCGACATATCACCCTTGAAGATTGCACGGGTGTAGTGCTAAAGAATATCACCGCCAACAGTCTATCCATTGAGGATTCTGTTATCGAAATGCAAAATGTCACGGTCAATTCAGATAGTACCGCGTTGGAAACCACGGAATCAGTGATTGTTGCCACCAATCTCACACTAGCAGGAACCATTGGCATAATGACCGATGGTAGTCGCCTTGACCTCGCCGGTGTATCGATTCAAGGAAAACAGGCTGCCATCAAAATCGACAATAGCTCTCGCATTCTCTTTTCTGTGAGCGATATGACAAGCCCGCTATTCACGGGCAATGTGCATGGAGACTTTAGAGAAAAAGATCGCACGCTAGATGAAGTCCTTTTCGCCAAGAACAACCCTACGCAAGATAAATAGATCGGTTAGCCACAGATCTCTTGCAACGCAGTCACGAGCGATTGGCACTCGTCATTGGTGCCAATCGTAATCCGTATAAAGTTCTGAATACGATCCTGCTTGAAGTGACGAACGATAATCGCTTTTTCCCGTAGCTGCGCGGCAAGCTCCGCAGCATCACGTTCTTTGTGCTGCACAAACACAAAGTTTGCTGCTGAGGGAATGATTTCAAAACCTAAGGCTTCCAATTCCCCTATCAAGGATTCTCGGGTTTGAATAATGGCACTACAGGTTTGCTGGAAGTATGACTCATCTTCCAACGCTGCTACCGCACCGGATACCGCAAACCGATCCAGCGGATAAGAATTAAAGCTATTCTTAACCCTTTCTAAACCTTCAATCAAATCAGCATGGCCTACCGCAAAACCAACGCGCAAACCCGCCAATGATCGCGACTTTGAAAATGTCTGAATAACCAATAGATTCGGGTATTTGTCCACCAGCGCAATAGCACTCTCCCCACCAAAATCAATATAGGCCTCATCCACCACAACGACTGAGTCGGTGTTGGATTTCAACAAGGTCTCAATATCCGCTAAGGGCAACACTTTACCCGTGGGCGCATTGGGGTTTGGAAAGATAATTCCGCCATTAGGCTGATTGTACTCTGCAAGGTTAATCTCAAAGTTCTCGGACAGCGGAACAGTGGTTGATTCAACCCCATACAATCCACAGTACACCGGGTAAAAGCTGTAAGTAATATCGGGAAACAACAAGGGTGCAGACTGCTTGAGCAACCCCATAAACCCGTGCGCCAGCACTTCATCAGAGCCATTGCCCACAAACACCTGTTTCGTATTGACGCTGTAATAATCGGCTATCGCACTTTTAAGCGCTTCTGCATTGGGGTCTGGATACAACCGCAAGGAATCACTCGCCTCAGACGCCAATGCCTTAAGCACCTTCGGGGAAGGCCCGTAGGGGTTTTCATTGGTATTAAGCTTAATCAGGTTAGAGACCTTAGGCTGCTCACCCGGGACGTAGGGGGTTAGTTGGTGAACAATCTCACTCCAAAAACGACTCATAATCTCTATCCTAATCAATACAGTAAAACAGCTGAATGCCAGAAGGGCGTTATTTTATAGAATCACACAAGGATAACCAAATACAACTCAACACAAACCGCGAATTCCTCTGCTACCATTGATAAATCAACGTTTTTTGGGAGCATATCGCCTGATGCCAGAACCCTCCACCCCCACACCCACCGATATTTCAGACGATATATGGCAAGATGGTGCTCGTGAGCCGATTAATAACCTAAAGCGCGCACTAGAATCCCGCGCTGGCACCCAGACGCCAATGAATAATTTCTCCCTTGCCAGAGCTGACCTACAGGGGGTCAACCTGGTTAATCGCGGCGCAAAACAAGGCTATTCACTGACAAATTCAGACCTCTATCGCGCTAACTTAGAAAAGGCCCATCTATTTATGATCGACCTCTCTGGCAGCTCACTAATGAAAGCCAACTTGGTCGATGCGAACCTTCACTACGCCAATCTCGACGGCTGTAATCTATTGGGGGTCAATTTAAAGGGTGCAAAAGTTGAGCATGTAAACTGGGGCACCCATATCACCCAAGAGCTACAAGCCAGAAAAGCTGAAGGGTTAGAGAATCGACTAGACCTGTACCAACAAGCAGAAGAAATATATCGCCATTTGCGCCAAACCGCCGAATACCAGGGGCTGTTTGAATTAGCCGGACACTTCTTTCAGAAAGAAATGACCATGCGCCGCAAACAGATGCCTAAGATTTCAACTAGCCGCTGCATATCCAAATTGGTGGACATCTTTTGCGGATATGGTGAGAGGCCGCTACGGGTAATTATGTTCTCCGTCAGCTTAATTGTCCTATTTGCCACGCTGTACTTTTTTGCCGGCCTATCCTTTAGCGGTGAATCTCTGGGGTTTGATAGCAGTATTGGCTTTTGGGAGAACGTTAAGGTGTTTCTTGGCGCGCTTTATTTCAGCGTAGTCACCTTCACCACCCTCGGCTACGGTGACGTGGCCCCTGTCGGTGGCCTCGCCAGAGCCCTCGCGGCAACAGAAGCTTTCCTGGGTAGCTTTACCCTCGCGCTCTTTGTGGTGGTATTTGTCAAGAAAATGACCCGCTGACAACGACCTTTTTAATTCCTGCCATGGCAGGTATGATGCGGTCATGATAAATGACAACGTTACCACCTCGAACGAACGCCACATCTTCTCCGTCTCGGAACTCAACCTGTTTGCGAAGAACCTGTTGGAAAACACGCTTCCGAGCCTATGGCTTGAGGGGGAGATATCCAACCTTGCGCAACCCCGCTCGGGACATATCTATCTGACACTAAAAGATGATAACGCACAGGTACGTTGCGCGATGTTTAAGGGGCGTAATATGCGACTGCGCTTTCGCCCTGCCAATGGCCAGCAGGTATTGGTAAAGGGTCGCTTAAGCCTTTACACGCCAAGAGGTGACTACCAACTCATTATCGATAGCATGGAAGAAGCAGGGCTTGGTGCCCTACAGCGAGCATTCGAGCAACTTAAAGCCAAGTTGCACCACGAAGGGCTATTTGACGATTCGCAGAAACAGCCAATTCCTGAGCACCCCACGGCCATTGGGGTTATCACCTCTCCCACTGGAGCTGCGGTTCAAGATATTACCTCCGTACTGGCTCGACGCTTCCCTTTAGTGCCTGTCACTCTCTACCCTGTCGCCGTACAAGGCACCGACGCTCCCGCACAGCTCATCAATGCCATCAACACCGCGAACCGACGTAATGAATGCGACGTACTTATCGTGGGCCGTGGTGGTGGTTCGTTAGAAGACCTATGGGCGTTTAATGATGAGCAGCTTGCACGGACTATCTCCGCCAGCAATATTCCCATCGTATCCGCCGTCGGGCATCAGGTGGATTACACCATCGCTGATTTTGTTGCGGACCTACGCGCACCAACACCATCCGCTGCCGCAGAAATGCTGAGCCAAGATCAAGATGAGCTACGTGACACCTTCGCAGGGTACCAGCATTGGTTTGAAGAAAAGATCCAATTAATCATCGCCCAACACACACAAACCTTGGCTTGGCTAGAAAAGCAATTGGTTCACCCAGGTAAGCGCCTAGAAGAACACAGCCAACGGCTCGATGACCTGGAAAACCGCTTAATACTGCAGATGAGGCAAACCCTCGCGCTAGCACATGCCGAACTCGGCACGCTCTCTGCACAATTACTGGCACAAACCCCTTATCATCAATTAGAACAGCTTTCACTGCGGGTAGACGCATTGCGCCAGCGCAGCGAAGTGGCCTGTCAGCAATCCATAAAAGACGCTGAGCGCAGCCTTTCGCACTTGGCCCACCGATTAGAAACAGTAAGCCCGCTGGCCACATTAAGCCGGGGTTATTCCATTACCAAGAACGCCAAGAACACCTTAATACGTACCCGTAAGGATGTTTCCGTGGGAGAGGTGATCACCACCGATCTTGGCGATGGCACCTTAACCAGCGAAGTCACCTCAGTTGATTAGCCAATGCGTTTTAAGGCACTTCGCTGTCCAGCGATAAACACAACGAACGGTACACAGTAAGTTAATAGTGCGGGCAAATAACGCACCTCCGCAGGCCCAAATAGTGCATCATATTGATTGATCAGCAATAGCACCGTGCCAACCACTGACGCCACTTTGAGTGCACTAACGATAAGCGTAAGCTGTGATGAGTTTTCCATGCTAAGCCCCCTGCTTGTTATCGGAACATTCCAAGATCAGAGTTGATTTGTCTATCACCAGCCGGGCATTTACATCCCTCAATGCGGTACGCAAGCCTTCCTCGATCACCGGGTGATAAAACGGCATCTCCAGCATCTGCGATATCGTCATCTGTTGCTGCCTAGCCCATGCCAGTAGATGACCGATATGTTCCGCTGCCGGACCAAACATCTCAGCCCCCAGAAACACTCCCGTGCCCTGCTCAGCATACACCTTTAACAGGCCTCGGTTTTTAGCCATCACCCGACTACGCCCCTGACCCTCAAATGAGATCTGCCCCACGGCATAGTGGGGAAACCCCGACTCAATATCGCGCAATGATAACCCCACCGCTGCCACCTGTGGCTCGGTAAACACCACCGACAACGGCGCTCTTCGCAACCCCCGGCGCAACTCAGGAAATACACCAGCATTCGCCCCAGCGATAGCCCCCTCATCCGCGGCTTCATGCAACAAGGTCAAACTGTTATTCGCGTCTCCGGCAATAAATATATGGGCAATAGAGGATTGCATAGTATTGGCATCAAACACTGGCACACCGCGCTCATCTAGCTCAATGTCTACATTCTCTAACCCCAATCTATCTACATTAGCGACACGCCCTGTTGCAGCCAATACATAGGCAAAATTCTCTGTCACCCTCTGGCCGGAGCGGTCTATAAAACGAATATCCACACCCTGCTCTGTCTCTTCAATCTGCTCAATCTTCGCCTTAGCATCAAAATAAAATTCCTGGTTAAAGGTCTTCTCCGCATAAGCCCGTATCTCAGCGTCAGCGATATTAGCGACGGACCCACTGCGACCAAACACCTTTACTCTCACCCCCAAGCGACTCAAGGCCTGACCTAATTCCAAGCCGATTACTCCAGGGCCAAATACAGCAACGGATTCGGGCAAATCTTCCAATTCAAAAATACTATCATTGCTCAGCAAGCGCGCCCCAGCTCCCTTAAGGATATCCGGGTACGCGGGCCTAGACCCCGTTGCAATAACAATACGCTCAGCCTGAATCTCTGTATGACCATCAACAATCAAGGTATGGGCATCTCTAAAACGCGCGTATCCTGTAATCTTATGCTCGGGATCAAAGCTCTCAACAGACTCAAGTACAAACCCCACAAAACGATCACGTTCACGCTGCACCCTGTCCATCACCGCCTTGCCATCCACAACCACCGGACTTGCATGCCCCCCAAAAACATCCGTATGACGGGCATGATGCGCTGCATCGGCAGCAGCGATCAATAACTTGCTAGGCATACAACCCACACGCGCACAAGTAGTGCCGTATTCGCCCCCTTCAATCAACACCACACTGTCAGAATGTTTTCTTGCGGCCCGATAAGCCCCCATTCCCGCAGTCCCCATTCCGATAATCGCTACTTCTACTTGTCGCGTATCCATTGTTCACCCCTTATTGTGCTACTGCGTTCGATTGACTGCGCTGGTCTCTTTCTGCAACAGAACCGATAAAACGAATGATATCGCTAGACTCGTACAACCAGGTTGATTCACCTTGTACGGTATCTATCTTCAAACAAGGCACTTGCGCTTTGCCCCCCTGCTTAATTAACTCAGAACGATAGTTTGGGGTCCGATGAATATGACGCAACGCTACTTCCACATCCGCCTTTTCCAATGCTTGCAACGTGAACTGACAAAAAGGGCAGCTATCGTAGTAATACAATGAAAGCCCTGTAATGCTGTTTGTGGCTGCCGGTTTATTCGTTATCATGATGGGGCTCCTAATAAAGGTAGTAAGCGACATAACCAATGCATCGCTGTTTGAATGCTTGTTATTATGCCGAGCACCGCAGAGTAAACTATGATGAAATGTCCCCCTCTCTTGTCATTTTGTCCGGCCGTTTATCCAAGCAAGGGTGTTGAGTGCAAAAAAGCGAAATTATACGATGATAAATAACGATACTGACGTATTAGCCGACGTACTAAAGACTATTCGCTTAACCGGTAGTACTTATTTCTGTGCCGATTTTTCATCTCCCTGGGGAATGGATATAGATGCAGGGGAACAAGGATTATTCCATGTGGTCGTTAATGGCAGCTGCCAATTGCAACTTGCTAATAGCCAAACATTACTCCAGCTTCAACAAGGAGACATTGTTGCCTTTCCCACCGGAGGCGGCCACTGGATCAGCGATAGTAAAACCAGCGACCGACTCCCGTCGATGGAGGTAGTAGAAAAAATCCTCTCCGGTAAAAACCCTTTTACCAACCCTCACCCGGCGATAGAAACAGCAGCCACAATACTCTGCGGTTCGTTTTCCTACGACACCTCAATTCAGCACCCTTTCCTTATTGATCTGCCCTGCTTTATTCATATAAAAGCCGTAGAAACACCAGAACTTGAATGGCTGCGTTCGATGGTAAAGGTATTATCCAATGAATCCAGAATGCCAAGCCCAGGATCAACAATCATGGTGCACAGGTTAACCGAAGTACTATTTATCCAACTCATGCGTTTTCATACTCATAATGCAGGTCATGATATGGGATATATTGCTGCCCTTGCTGACCCACATATTGGCAAAGCCTTAAATGTGATCCACGCCGAACAGGATGCCTACCTCAGCGTAGAGAGGCTCGCCGATGCAGTTGCATTATCTCGCACAGCCTTCAGCGATAAATTTTCTAAAATGGTCGGTATGCCTCCCAAAAGTTATTTACAAAATTGGCGTATGCAACGCGCAAAGGCATACCTAGAAGAAAACGAACTCAGCATGTATGACATTGCCGAAAAGGCTGGGTATTCGTCAGAGGCATCATTTAGCAAAGCCTTTAAAGCATTCTTTGCGGTAACGCCGGGGCAAGTAAGGCGGAGGTAAGCATTCGCACCTTTTCCCCGTAAGCAGCGTTACCACCCCGCGATGGGAATATTCACCTCCCCCCTTAAGAAAACCTTAAGCTTCAATCATCAATATCTCTCCTATCGAGCCCCCGACTACAGTAACGATGGAGATTTACCGATGCCTAACACCCACGCAATAGCAAGAAGAATCGTAGCCAGAGCAACCGCAGTAGAACCCATAGTTACCAATTATATTAAAGGGCCAGCAACTCATGGCCGGCTTATCGGACTATCACACGCGGTAAAACAACAGGACCGCGTAGAAAGTAAATTACGACGCTCCAGCTCAAACCGCACCACCGTAAATGACAGTCTGCGATACACCATCATTTTTGAAGATGCGGAATACCACAAAGGTGTCTATCAATTTATCCGAACCCTTAGACTCAACAAGAGCATCAATATGAAAGAGATTCGACGACGAAATGACTGGGGAGGCGCGACGGGGTATAAGGGAATCAACTCAACGTTTGTCAAAGAAGGCCTAATGGATGAAGCAGGCTCTGCGCTTTTATACATCGAAGTTCAATTTCACACGCCTCGTTCCTATGACGCGGTAAAACAAATACATGGCAACTATGAAGTCATGCGAGAGCTCGACGACAGTGATGCAGAAAAGCAGCGTCTAGATGATATAGCCATCACTGTTTTTTCAGAAATAGTCGTCGTTTCACTCGGAGGCGCTGTCGGTGCGGATATCGGTTCTTTTGAGTGGAATGATACACGCAACCGTGGTGCATCTCGATTATCCTCGGGGCACGCTGGACATATTGATATGCGGTCGTTGCCGCCGATGCAGTGAATACCACATCCATTTAAGGTCTGCTATTCGCCAAGCCCAACAGAAGGCTTGGCATTTTTTGTCAGCGCTTCATTTTTTCGATATTTCTAAGTACTTACGAGTAATATCTTGATAGAGAACACTCACCCAAGGATTCGAACCTACAGGAGGGCTAAGCACACCTACCTGTGGGTTTGTCGGTGAGATTACAACCCTAACATTCCCCAAACCAACGGTATGAGTTAATACAAAAAGCTCCTCAATGACTTCATCACCCATAGCCAAGCAACCGACCGAAATAGCTTTCCCGTGAATAAATATATTGGTACCGGGATTCGCTCGCCCTTCCGCATCTGCCCATTTTTTATCGAATGCATTGGGGTAATTCAATTTCATTGAGAGATGATAAGCACTGTTGGGGTTGAGACTCGTTATTTGGTAAATACCCTCTGGCACCTGTCGGTCGCCCTCCATTAGTTTTGGACCTACCTCACCACTGGCAGCTTGTACCTCATAGTTCTTGATCAACACCCAATCTTCACTGCTCTTAGCCCAAAGCGTCAGAGTCGCTCTGTCCTTAATTGCCAGCAAAGCAATCTCTTTTGGTGGGAACGCAACTCTTGCAGCCCGAAAGGAAGACTCCAGCCTAGCCATGGATGAATCACCGTATATCTTGATGACCTCAGCGACAGTTCTTTTACCTGCTAGTTTTTGATACACAGGGAACCAATAACCACGACCATATATGAAGAACGATACCGCAAGGGTACAGAGCACGACACTTCCTAACACCTTAATCTTCACTTTCCTTCCTTAGATACTGCCTTCACTAGAGCACTAAATTTTAGACAAAAAAAACCCCAAGTGAATATCACTCGGGGTTTTTTAATATGGTGGGCCGTGTGCGACTCGAACGCACGACCAATTGGTTAAAAGCCAACTGCTCTACCAACTGAGCTAACGGCCCGGTAGATGACGCGCATATTACCGACATTCTCGGAGTAAGCAAGTAAAAAGTGAATTTTTTACACAAACGTCAATAAAAACAACAGACTAGCAACATTTTGGGTGTTTTTTACGTTCCAACCTCTCCTTACTATGGAATTCTATCAACAGAATGCATTCAACCCTGCCAGCCCCATACCCCACCAGAACATCAATTGACGTATTTTCCAAAATATAGGCCCAAAGGTTATTGTCTACCGCCAACGCAAAGCCGTAGTCTTAGACTAACCTATAGATTAACTCTACTCATCTGAAATTGGATTTCGGCTTGTATAACACTATGGCAAACAAACGTCCTCCTTTGACCCTACTCAACACCTTCGAAGCGGCCGGCCGCTTAGGCAGCTTTAAGGCGGCGGCCAACGAGCTTAATGTGACCCCCTCCGCGATTAGCCATCAAATCAAGACGTTAGAAGAGCACCTTAATTTTCAGTTATTTCGCCGTAAGAACCGTGCCCTTACTTTAACGGATGCTGGGACTGCGCTATTACACAGTGTCAGCACAAACCTTAGCGCACTCAAACAAGAAGTTGATCACATTCAACGGCGTTTTGGCCATCCATCTATCCGGGCACACATCTTACCATTCCAAGCTACCGATATTGTGATCCCTAATCTGCATCATTTTCAGGCAGCAAACCCCGATGTGGAGCTAAGAATTGAAACGAGCTTATACGGTGGAGGGGTTGATTTGGGCGATGTGGATATCGGTATTAAGCTTAGCGAAACCGGATCATTTCCCGGCTTAGAATCTGACCTGCTACTGAATATCTCCGTTAGCCCTGTATGCTCACCCACCTTTCAGGCAGAAAACAACATATGGGAATTCAAAGACTTACTAGGACAAACCCTGATCCACATCCCCTATGGCGAAAATGCCTGGAAGCGGTGGGCAGACACAGTAGAGCTTGAAGGGCTAGATACCAAAGAAGCGCTGACAATCGATAGCTTTGCCAGTAATTTAGGTGCCGCGGAACAAGGTTTGGGGGTTGCGTTAGGTATATTTCCCTTGGTAACACAAAGAATCAAGCAAGGTCGCTTAGTGAGTTTATTCGATCACCGCATTGAAGTTGATGAAGCTTACTATCTTGTTTATCGCACGGAGGATGCAAAACGCCCCGATATTCAGGCATTTAAGCAGTGGTTGTTGGAACTATTTGCACAACTACAGCAAGAATCAGATGAGTTTTTCTCACCCGAGCCCCCCAAATAATTCGTTTGTCCCGAAGCCACCCCCACAGGTAACCTAATAACCTCCTGATCACTTCGATTTATCAGTTAGTTTACTGGTTGAGGTTTATTTATGTATAAGCAATTTGAAGCGCTTATGCTCCGCGCGCCTTTTATATTCTTGCTGTTTTTTATTGCTATCGTTGCTGCTTTTAGCAGTGGCTTGCCCAAAACCACCATCAATTCCGATTTTGAAGCTTTTTTTGGCTCTGAGAATCCTCACCTGCAGGTGTATAAGGATATTCAAGATACCTACACACGTCTCGACAATGTGTTTCTTGCCGTCGCCCCCAAAGACAAACAGGTATTTACACCAGACACCTTGGCGATAGTACAAGAGATTACCGATGAGGCTTGGCTGTTCCCCTACTCCACTCGGGTTGATTCATTATCCAACTTTCAACACACCATTGCTGAAGATGATGAACTCATAGTTGACGATTTAATACCTGAATTATCGGAGGTATCACCGCAACAATTGGAACAGGCAAAACAGTTTGCTCTACAAGAACCCGCATTACTGAATAAACTTATTTCACCAGCAGCTCATGTTACTGGCATCAACATTTCATTCCAACTGCCGACAGAAGACACCACCAAAGCCATTGTGGAGTTAGCCGAATTAACTCAAGCACTGATTCAGCGTTACGAAGAAAAATACCCGTCGGTAGAAATTTATTACTCCGGCCGTGTTATGAACAACTATGCGTTTCGGGATGCGTCACTTTACGATATGACGCATTTAATGCCCCTGGCATTTCTTATCGCGATCATCTGTATCGCGCTGTACTTATACGCTGCCAGTAGAAATGTGGTCACCGTTATCTCCGGTACATTTGCCACATTGCTCGTCATCATTGCATCGATTCTCACGGCACAAGGTGCTGCGGCCTATATGGGCATTGCAATTTCAGCACCGACGGCAAACGCTCCGACGATAATCCTAACTCTCGCGATCGCAGACAGCATTCATATACTGGCAACTTTTTTCCAACAAATGCAAAAGGGGCTCGGCAAACAAGAAGCCATCGCGGAAAGCTTGCGGCTTAATCGTCAACCGGTATTTCTTACGAGTATCACGACGATGATTGGTTTTCTCACAATGAATTTTAGTGACTCTCCACCGTTTAAAGATCTTGGTAATATTGTTGCCGTCGGTGTTATCGGTGCATGGATATATTCGGTAATGCTATTACCTATCTTGATGATGTTGCTGCCTGTAAAGATAAAACGCGCATCATCAACAGCAAAAACGAATAGCGACGACCGCCTTGCTAATTTTGTTATTCACTACCGCCATATTCTATTGGTGCTATCAACATTACTCATTATTGGCAGCGCCATATTCATTCCCAAGAACACCTTAAATGATGTGTGGGCAGAGTACTTTGATCCAGTCACTGAGCAACGAAAAAATGGTAATTTTATTCGTGCTAATTTAACCTCGCTTAATACCATTTCGTTTTCACTACCCTCGGGCGAAGAAAACGGCATTAGTGACCCTCAGTACCTACGCAATCTAGAGTTATTTTCACAATGGTTATCTGAGCAACCGGGTATCATTCATGTCAGCACACTCACTGACACTATGAAACGTCTCAACAAAACTCTACATAACGACGATCCATCATGGTATCGATTACCGGACAATAGAGAGCTCGCATCCCAATATTTGCTATTGTATGAGCTATCGCTGCCTTTTGGTCTGGATATCAATAACCAAATCGATACCACTAAGACCTCAACTCGGGTTGTGGGCACGATTATCGATAGCTCAAGTTCTCGCGTACTGTCGATTCAGCGTAATGCTCAAGTGTGGCTGAAAGAGAATATGCCTGAGAACTTCTATCACGAAGGCACGAGCGGCGATGTTATGTTTGCCAACGTAGGTTTTACCAACATTAGAAGTATGCTTGAAGGGACAGTAATCGCATTGCTCATCATCTCAATACTACTTGGGTTTGCACTGCGCTCAGTGAAATATGGATTCATAAGTTTATTGATCAATGCGATCCCTGCCAGCGTTGCGTTCGGGCTATGGGGTATTTTTGTCGGCCAAATTGGCTTGGGGCTATCGGTCGTGGCCGGTATGACGTTAGGTATCGTGGTGGATTACACAGTACACTTTTTAAGTAAATACTTACGGGCACAGCGAGAACAGGGCCTCAATGAACCCGATGCCATTCGCTATGCATTTAACACCGTCGGCACAGCACTCATCGTCACCACCCTTATCTTAAGCGCTAACTTTGCAGTTCTTGCATTTTCCAATTTCGTAATGAATTCACAGATGGGGTTACTCACTGCATCAACCATTATCATTGCGCTAATGGTGGACTTCTTCTTCTTACCGCCACTGCTCCTATTCTTGACCCGAGGGCAAAAGGCAAAGAAGGAAACACCCACGAACAACCTACCGCTTGATGATAATTACCTGGAGCCGATATAAAAAAACCCGGCATTCATGCGAGGCTAGTTTTATTTTTGTCTATAATTAGACAATGGATACTACTTGCCCTCGCTGCCAATACATACGCATTCCTTCAGATAAAGGCCCTAGTTGGCAGTGCCCTAACTGTGGCGCAGCATACAACAAGGCTCACCAACCAGAGACCCTCACCTCTGGTACCGAAGTTTCCGATAAATTTCGCCAAAAAGAACAGGAATACCGCCCTCTCAACAAAAAGTTATACCTGGGCATTCTGCTATCTGCCTGCCTATTGGGCTATTCATCAAGCCGTAAAAACGCGTTAGAAGACGTGGGGTATATGCTGCCACAGCTTGAGCAGTCCCCCATCCAGACCAACCATACCAAACCTCAAGACTTCAGCTTTGAATACATGGATATTCAATACAATGTCAAAACTGTCGCAGACTATGAATTGTGGGGGTTAGTGGTTAGCCATAACAATATCGACGGCATATCGGATATTTATCACGATGAGACCTCGGTAGATACCAAAGATCTTTGCGTAATATGGGGTGACAACCTATTCAAAGGTGACTACCAAACAACCAATTACAGCAGTGGCGCATGGACCTGCTATTTCCAATACGAATATGGCGCTGTGTTTTTTCCCGATAAATTGTCAAATAACCATATTATTACGGACGATGACGCACTACGTGAAACGCTGGAAAATGTTCAAATTGGTGATCAGATTCATTTAACGGGCACGCTCGTCAACTATCAAGATGAGAGACACCCAGAATTTTGGCGCACCAGCAGTACCACAAGAAGCGACGCAGGTAATCACGCCTGCGAAGTCATCTTTACCCGCGAGCTGAGTATTCTACGCGAAGGATCTCCCCAGTGGCGAATGCTATACGGCATTGCCTGGAAGCTCCTATTTGTCTTTATCATCGCCAAAACGGTGGTCTTTTTTAAAGAGATTTTTGCCTAGCAGCCTCACTAAAAACGCCTAGGCATCACCTCATATTTGTCGTACTATGCGCCTTATTACCCCGATAACTGAGGATTGAGGATCGTATGTCACAACATTCAGAAGGCGCAAATCCAACCCCTGACGTAATAAAAATAGTGACGCGAATTAACCCTAGCAGGAAAGCCAACGCAGCCCAGGAAGAATATCATACGGTTATCCACTGGGATCGTATCGTTATCGTTGCGGCCTTAGTCGTCTTTGCAATCATTGCGACCACCATTTTCACCTACCGTGCGCTAACGTCCTCCCCTGAGACAGAAGCACAACCCTTGGTAGAGACTGAAATCATAGTACCTGACGAAGTTTCTAGCGAAGACAACAGCCCTACTCAGGAGCAGACACAGGCCACTGAGCAACCCGCGGTGGCAGAGAAAACAGTAACAGCCCCTCTCCCTGAAAGCACAATTCAAGAAAGCCCGCCACAGGAAGTTGCTGCATCGGCACCGCTATCAATGGATAGCAAAACCGAAAAGCTGATTAGCGAGGCGAACAGTGAATTAAGCCTATCCAGCCCATCAGCTGGTACGATCGAACCAGAAAAACCCGTTGTTGAAATATTATCTGCAGATATTAACCGCGCGATATTTTCCCATACTGTCGATAGCGACAAGGAACCAACCCAAGCGATTAGCCGCACTGTTACCATCGACCCTTCAGGGCTCACTAAAGTCCACTTTTTTACCGAGATCAATAATCGTGCAGGGGATACTTTCACCCACACCTGGTTTCGAGATGGCAAAAAAATCGTAAAAGTGCGCATTCCTATCGGTAGCGACACTTGGCGCTGCTCTTCCAGCAAGTACCTCGATAAAAATATGGCAGGTAACTGGGAAGTTAAGATTACCGACAAGAAAGGCGACCTAGTGGCCAGTGGAGCCTTTACCTTTACCGCTGGGTAAGTCGGACAGTTGAAATAGCGATATGACCTGGGCTTCTTTTAGCACACCACTATGGCCATGTCGCTCTCCCTCTCTATCTACAAAGTAACTTCTCGGCAATACCCCTGACCATGCAGGGTCAATAGCGTAACGAAGCGCAGCGGCCATCCCATCGCCAAATACCCAAGCCTTGGTATTCCCTGCAAACCGTCGATAAGTACTATCGACCTCTTCATAACGCTCACTATCATCATCAGTTGATACAAATGTCACCGGTAACTCTGGATATTGTTTTAGCAGCTTCTCTAGCATCGCCAGCTCATCAAAACAGGGCGGACAATCAACAGACCACAAAACAACTAACCGTCCAGGCTCCTCAAACAGCGATGTCACGTTAGCCGGGTACAAAGGCTCTGCTGCGTTAACCTCTGCCGTTAACGCAGCCAGACAGCATACAAACACAGACACAATACTTTTCTTCATTCGTTTTTTTCCGCTGCTTCATAGATTCTTTCATAGGTTGCTGCCTTGCACTTCACTACTACCTGCTAGCAAAATCAACGCTACCGGTTCACCCGGCTTATGCCACAACAAATAACTGCCGGAGGGGTGCTGAACTAAAAAGGGATAATCAGCGCTTCCCGGAAAACTCGCCACCGTGTCAACCGAAGACCATGACGTTCCTTTTTCTGACTCCATCCATTTGACATGATGCAACGCTCCATCAAACTCGGTCCAGACTAACTGCACTGAACCTTTGCGACTAACAGATAGGTCTGGATGTGCAGGAAAGGTATTTTTCGCTGCGACATTAAGAAGTGCTCGCACCGTCACTCCCTCATCGTCAGTATGCCCATAGAATAAACCTGGCGATACGTTTGAGTCACTGAACCAGCTCATATGCAAACGTTTACCCTGCCTTGCTAGCGTGGGTCCTTTATGAGGGCATCCGTCAATTTTCCAATTCTCAAAACTCACACGATGAACGTCTGCAATTAAAGGCTCTTGGGTAAGCACGGCCATTCCGTGATCTCTAATACCACCCTCGAAAATATGGCGCCACATTAACACAGGTTCTTCTGCGGCATTTAAGGTCAGCGCCAGCCGACAACAGACACAGCTTGTATTTAACTGATGTATATTGCGAAGGTTATCAATCGGCTCCTTCGTAGGCAAAAAACGCGCTGAATAAATGCTTGTGCCGATAACCTTGCCAGGTGACTTAGCACGCTTTTTGTGCCTTCCGTCTAACCAAGCTAACGTCACGACACCCTCTTCAGATACCACCATTTCATTAAAACTATGGCTCGTCACTTCGTTATCATTATTAACGGTCACGGGTGTAGAAAAGTGCTTTCCAGCATCAGCAGACCAGGCAAAACGAATATTTGCGGTCCACTTTTGAGGGAGTTTTTTCACCCAAGAAACATACACATTACCCTTAGCATCCGTCGCGATCTTAGGGCGGTTCTCACCACGGGCTGCAATGGTCTCCTCTTCTGGGTTCACCAATACGGGCGGCGAATAAGTACTGCCGACATCATCACTATAGTTAACATACAGTGACTTTTTGACAGCCCATGCAAACCATATACGCCCCTCTTTTGTAGTATGCGCAGTCATGGTCTTCGCACAACGCATCAAGGGTTCGTGACAAGGAGCACTTACCCCGTACCCAGCCCCATGACCCGAGTGACCCGAGTGACCCGATTTAGCCTGAACAGGACTGAGCATGCCAAACAGCACGCTCAACACGATCAGGTTAATTCCCCACTTACACTGCCGATCTCGAGATAGATTCAACTGCATCGTTATAACTCAACTCGAAAACCTAAAAAGGCCGTACGTGGTCGCCCAGGATTATATTTCCCATAACTACTTGTCGTCTCCGCGTAGCGCTTGTCAGTAGCATTGAGCACTCTCACATAGAGGTTTAATCGATCTGTCGCCCAATAGTCAGCCCGTAGATTCAGTAAATCGTGCCCATCATACTTATTAGGGTCCCGCGTAGAGTCATCATTATCTTGATCAATCCAATGGGCCCCTTGATGTATCCACTCCGCTTCTAACTTCCCGCCATTAAGTAACGCCGGACGATAACGCAATCGCGTATTCGCAAAATCTTCCGGGGCCAGTGGAATATAATTGCCATCATAATCATCACTACCATCTTTCCAGTCGGTATAGCGATGGATTGTACGTGTATAGGCAACAATCAAGCTGACGGTATCAGACAGCTGCGCTTCACTACCAAGCTCAATACCGTAATGAGCGGTCTCTCCCGCATTCACATTTCGTGTTAAACCATCATCGTCTTTTACAGAAAAGATATCGTCTTTCTTTGTCATATAATAAATAGACGACTCGAAAGATATGTTTTCATTAAGATCCCCTCTTAATCCAAATTCGATACTATCAACCTTTACGGGATCGAGATCACTGGAGTCAGCAGTCTTACCAGAGCGATACATTTGTCCTGCCGAAGGAACGCGAAAGGCATGACGATATGCAGCGAAGCCATTTATGTTTGACGTAAATTGATAGATAGCACTGAGTTTTGGGCTCCAATGACTAAACGACGCTTTTTCATCGGGTAATCGCTTAAGATCGCCATCTACATCTACCGTTAGATTATTTTCATAATCATAGTGCACAGAGTCAAAACGAAGCCCTGCACTCACCCGTAACTTATCGGTAGCTTGGTATTCAAAATGCGCATAGGGAGAGACAGAGTAATAATCCACATCAAAATCATAGATATCCCCCTGCTCTTCAAAGCTCAACCAATAGTCCCCTGGGTCCGTATCAGTCCGAGCGATAAGCGTTTGATTCACGTAACCACGGGTATAATCCACATCAACACCTGAAATTAACAGGCTATTTTCAGTTATGTCGAAGCTATGCTTAATCAACACCCCGGCTGAATCATGACCGCTTTCATTGATATGGGCTTCTGGTGAGGGACGACCAATATTCAACTTCCAATGTGCGACATATTCTAGGTCATTACTCCGCAAAAACGGCGTTATAGTAAGCGACCCATTTTTTAGTTCTTTTTCAAATGCAGTCGATAATCGATATGCCGTTGCTTCTCTATAGGCGACTAAATTACCCGCTCTTTCCGGGTCATTTCTATAATCGTCATAGGTCAAGCCACTACCACCAGTGTTATATTCTAAATTGGTCGCGGAAAATACCGTATTTATTTTGATGTCGCTACCAATAACGGTATTCCAGGACCCCGTAAATGACTGTCGCTCACTATCAGTATGCTCTCGCCAACCAGCGTATTCGCTGACATCAAGGCGCGCCGTGAAGCCATTGTAGGTACCGGCATGATCACTACGAATTTGCGCGCGCCGCCAACCATCTTCACCTACTTCCACTCCGATGCTTGATTGGCTCTCTGTCGGCGGCCTGCCAGAAATAAGGTTAATCACCGCACCAATGGCATCACTACCATAAAGTGCAGACCCTGGCCCCTTAATCACTTCCACACCGCTAGCTTGGGTGACATTCATGCCATAGAGTGCATTATGATTGAAAAAACCTGCAGACCGTGTAGGTACACCGTTTTCAAGATAGAGATAAACAGGGCCATAGGATATGGGCTGTCGTATGGCGGCCGCGGTGCCTTCCGCACTCGACCCCAGCTGAACAATGTTCACCCCAGGGATGCTATTTAACAACTCTGATGCGTGGGTTGGATTGACATCTTGAACCTCAACTTCATCCAAAACACCGATACTGGCAGCGGTAGTTGCTAACGAACGCTCTTCTCGTGTGGCCGTCACAATGACGGTTTCCAAAAGTGATTTGGGCTTACTTTCTATTTTGTCATCATGATTGGCATAAACTACGCTTGCTTGTACACCATACAACGCACCTAGACCAACAACGAGTGCGCCTAAAACATTCGTCCGCATACTGCTATTCCCTCATTAGAAATTCGAGGGAATTATACAGAGCATTAATTTCAATTAGGATGCGACATATTGTCGCAGCTAGGGCAAAAAAACAGCGTTATTTGAAATTCTGAATCGCCATTGAAAGCTGAGCGATAAGTGCAGCGCCCGCTTGCTCAATGGTATCACCAAAAGAAATCACGCCATCCTCATGACCCGCCATGACAAACAATCGCGTGTTATCTAACGCTCCACTGTGATACAACTCAGCAATTTCGTCAGCCATAGCCACCGTTCCGTAAGGAGTCTTTTCGTCAGTCATCGGCAGCGACATATGTTTCGCACAACGCCATAACACATCACTATGAACATGAATTACACAACCAATGGAAGGGGATAATTGATAAACTGACCCATGACTCAGCGCTTCTGACGAAGGTTTAACTGCACCCTCCGCAACAATATGATTATTTCGAATATCACATTGCGATATGCGGCAATAGTCACTCACCCCCAGATTTTCTTTGCCACCAGTTTGCGTACCAGATATAAAAAAACCGGCTTCTTCTCGATCACTACGACAACTGATATTGCCATAGCCTAAACCACCATACCGAGAAGGCTCCTGGCCAATAAGGTGCATTTGAAAAAGGATATTACGCCAAGCATTTAGCTCAGCAAATCCCTCCCAAAAGGTTGGCATTTGTTTTTCATAATCCAAACGGTATTTAATAACACCTTCCACCTCAGGAACGCCCTTCATCTCATCCATTATTGCCCCTCACCAACGCTCACCTCATTCATTAGTAGTATGGTATTAGGGATGACCGAAATCCACCCGAAAGAAATCCTTGCCACTAACTACACTATCAATCTGTTATTGTATACCGACTTTACTTTCAAATAGAAATGCCACACACTTCATTGTGGCACCATCGTACACACTAAAGCAGGATCTATCGAATGACTCATAATGCTCGTCGCCTGGGACTGTTGTTATTTCTACTAAGTCTACCCTTGCTTCCACCGTTCGCATCGGCAGTAGAGGTCACCTCCAGTAGCACCATTAACAATTTCAGCCGTACACTACATTTATCTGCACAATCTCGAAAGCCTCTGTATATCTGGCAAGGGTTTGAGCATGAATGGCTGCGTTTTGTTCTATTGAGAAATAGCGGACGAATTCCACATCGCCTTTCCAAATTCTACAACTTTATCGAGCAGCCGACTGAAGAGCATGAGAATGCCAACTTCCACTTCGCACAAAGCACCGGCGTAGACGGTAATTTTATGAACCCTAAAGGTAACTATCGCCCCCTCTACACTGACAGTCTTATCAGCCAGTCCGGCCACCTTGCCCTCACCTGGTCAGATCAATTAGAAAATAGCGATATTCCCGTCGCGAATAGTAAAATCAGAGAAACCATTGTCGTTCCCCTAGGTGACAATATTCCCGAAAACAGAGAGTTTGCGATGATTCTGCAGGGCATACAACTAGACCTAGACTGCGACAACAGCCAGCAACCGGAAAGCGATCCGTGTAACTCTAACGGCATGTGGCCTTATGTATTTAACATTGCACTAAACAACTGCCAACTCTCTACCGAAGACTATCGTTGTGACGTAGATATCAATATTTATCGGGCCTGGACACCCAATCGAGGAGGGTTTCAGCTGCCCCCTATTTTTGAGGAAATCAAACCGCTTAATCATCAACTAGACTTCGCACTCAATGTTCACTTCTCATTAATTAGCGAGCAACAGAGTAACGTTCTAATACAACCAAACACGACCGTCGCCATTGAGCACGACCTACATCATCGCCAGAATGTCATCAGCACTCGTAATCCCACGCCACCACATTCAACCCTGAACCAACATGTAAGCGCAATCACCGCCTTTGGCTTTTCCCTGTCGGCACCGGAATCCTTAGCGTCACATTGGTCGCAATTGCAATCAGACACCCGGCACCAGGGTCGGTATATTGGAAAATTGACTAACCGTGTCGTTGATAGCGTTAACATTCAAGATCATCAAGAAACCACTATTCAACAATCATTGTGGGCCCCCATCACGGTAGTTAATGCTACCAGTCACGTTCAGCTAGACACTCTCAGCCTATGGTTTAGTGCTGATACCCAGATTGGTGATTCCGCGATTGCATCAGGTAAGCTATGTATTAATAGCACTGATCAAGCACCCGCTTTTTCCCGCTGGAAAATGTGTGATTTTCAAGGTTGGTTAGCCCGAATAATTTATGGCGGAAAAGAGCAAGAACAGACAATGACCCAACTTCCTATATTTAGACACCACTAAAATAATAATAAGAGCGAACAAATGATTAACTCACTTAGACTCTTCTATTTTGAAAATACTCGCGGCAACGCGGCAGCCCTTAAAATTCTTACGGATGAATTAGGGCTCAACACGGCACTTTCGCTTGTCCTCAAACTTAAGTGGCGAATGTTCTATCATTCTCCATTTAAGGAGATTAACCGCGAAAAGCACCTATCGGAGCAGGAAAAACTCAGTCAAAAACAAATGGGACCAATGTTAGTATTATATGATTTACTACAAGAATACGGATACTCGGAATCAGATACGATGATCGTATTAAAAACACTGGGGGATAAGATTGCGACAGCTTTTTTACAGTTCAACGTGCCTGTCATTAAAAAATCCACGTACGTTAACATGACAAAAACAAACAAAATATCCTTTCTCGAAAAAATCACTCACCGATTTTTTAACGCGAATGCGACTTTAGTCTTAGATGACAAAGACAACTTTCAATTTAACGTCAGTCACTGCCACTTTTCACATTACTGTAAGGTCCTTGGATACCCAAAACTCGCTGAATTATTTTGCTCAGCGGACAAACTATTCTTTAACGAATACCAAGAAGACATCGTGTTCTTTCGCTCCCAAACCCTCGCCGAAAACAACAAACCTTGTGACTTCCAATTCACCTGGAAACCATAAGGAAAATCATTTTATAACGAATACATGTATACGAGAAACAACAATGCAAACACCAAATTACCTACACCTACCTTAAAAAAATCACTTCTAGGAAAACCAAATTTCTTATAACAGATCAAAGAAGAAAAGAAGGACCACATTTTAAGAGCAACGCCAAACACAAGCAAAGGCATTACCGCGTCAGGTACGAAGAATATATACAGGTATATCACTCCAAACAAAAAGGCAGTCCCACCGGTAAAAAATCGGTACTGCAAATAATCCGGGGCAACTTGAGTTAAGTCATAATTGTTATCGGCAAATTGAAACCACATCGAAAAAGCGCCTAAAAAATTATACGCCGCTGCAATAATCAGTACAAACTCCATGTTCTATTCCTTTTGAAAAAATATTCCTAGAAACCCATCAAAGACAAATACTGTTCAGATAGCCTCGAACCAGCATCACCATACGCTAAACCAAACACACCATCAAATCGAAAACCATCGAGTCAACAATAAGCATTGGAGGCAAAACTTTCGATTAGAATAGACGTCACCGCACACCAAACGTTATTATGGCGAACTTTACTACCAGCTGACTACTCAGCCAAAATACTCTACAAGGATTCGTATATGCGCTTGCTACAAGGCCCATCGCTCACTTGGTTAAATCTAGTACTATTACCTGCGGCAACCCTGCTCGCTATCGCACAATTTGGCATGAACCATGAAACCATCGCCACCGGATTACACATTACCGCTAGAATTACGCTATTCTATTTTTTACTCGCGTTTTCAGCCTCTGCGCTTGTTCGTTTAACATCAGGAACCCTCGCTAAGGCGTTAATGCGAAACCGCCGTTACATTGGTCTCTCGGCAGCCATATCCCACGGCGTACATTTAGGGTTAATATTCTGTTACTTCTTAGTCATACACCCCAACGTCTTCAACGTATCGGATGCCGCGGGGGGAATTGTTGTATATATAGCGTTACTCATTATGACACTATCCTCAAACAATACGTCAGTACACATCGTTGGCGCCAAGCAGTGGAAACGGTTCCACAAATTGGGCATGTACCTTGTGTTTATCGCATTTATGCTTCGCATGACAGAAGGCGCGATGATTGACCCAGTGAAGTATTCTCCTTTTGTATTATTGCTCTTAGCTGCCTACTTACTGAGAGTTGCTGCATGGAAAAAACAACGAACCGCGAGAACCGACAATAGAGTTACAGCCTCTTAGCAAGATATCCCTATAGTTGAACCATTCCACATTGCATCGTGCCCACGTTGCAAAGAAAGCGTCGACATATCTGCAGCAGACGTTAGCAGATATGTCGACGCTCCAGAATTAGGATTTAGTATTGCGTTATATTCATTCCACACCAAAACTGTATTCACGCTTTATCTCAACCACCTGCACGGTATAACTTTCATACCATTTTTGCTTCGCTTTAGCCTGAGTTTTTTGGTGTTCCGTATTCTTCTTCCAAGCAACAATCTGCTCTTCTGTTTCCCAGTAGGATATCGCCATGCGTTTTGGGCCATCCATCATCGCATTAAATTCTAGGCAACCATACTCCTCAAAAGCCAGCCGTTTCATCTGCTCTAAGGTCTCTGCATACTCTTGATCCAAACTCCCTACTGTTGCCTTTAATATCACCGCAAACATTCCACACTCCCTTTTTGGTTACAACGTCGTTTTACTATCACTTTTATACGACATAGACAGTACGTTGATCTACTTTATCGACACTACGTTCATATGCAGTATGCGGTCGCCATTCTATAACCGGTATCATCCCAGGGCAATGAGCTAAATACCCCATAACAAGGCCCGAATACCACTGGCAAGAGTGACGCCTCGATCGCTATAGTAACGATACAATAAGAATACAGCCACCTGGTTCATTTATGATGAAATATATACCTTCCTATAAGCCGCTATTGGCTGTTCTTCTATTATCAATCAGCCTATGGGGCTGTAGCGCCCCTCCTGAACAACCGAGTGATGTCTGCATAGAGGCGTTGACACAATCCCAGCAGCGTCAATCAGCCCGCAATCAACAGTTAGTCACGGCCATGGTCGAGATCTTGCAGAATAAGGCCGCTGAAGATCTCAGCCCAGAGAGCTCGGAAGATGCCAACACATTAGCTTCAGCCATGCGTGAGGTTTTCCTGCGTCACCGTGAAGTCCTATACGATCAAGACAACACACCGACTCCCATTACCGCTGGCTCTGGATTTGGCACCCTAGATGATAAAGGCAATGCAAAAAACCTATTTGGTATCTATCAATCCAATACCCCTTCCGCAGCCTGTAGCTATCCTTTTTCACCCCCTACCGCATTACCCATTAGCCCTGGTGACACTGAATCGCCTACTGTTCCCTTTGTTGCGTCCCCACTCATGAAAGGAGCTTGTGCCTTGTTAGCCTCCTGTAAGAGCATGGATAGCTCTTTATTCCTCAATACAGCCAATATCACGTTAAATGGCACAGAACATAAACTCTTTTTTAATAACACATTACACAGCGTCGAAAACAAGGTCTTCAAAACATTTTCAGAGTGGCACCCAGGTGGTACCGCAAGTAACGATACCAATTGGGTCCAGCGGGGCTGGGAAGATTATCAAAACGGGGATACTGAGGGGCATTATGTCGTCTATGAACAATCCGACATGGGCCAATTCGTCTTACTTTATTATCGGCCGTTCGAAGACAGTCACGGGCAATTTGCGGGGGTAGCCTATGCCTTCGTAAATCTCTATGAAGAATACTTAGCGAATGACGATTTTTTCCAATCCGTTGACAATGGATTGTGCCCAGCCCCTCGAAGAAGCTGTAGCACTGGCGAGTAAAAAACTATAGGCGTCTAAATTTTTTGCGATACTGCACTGGAGTTTCCCCTACACTTCGCTTAAACAACCCACCAAAATAACTGACATCTTCGTAACCGACATCATAAGATATTTGAGCGACGGTCAGGCTACCGAATTTTAGCAATTCCTTCGCACGATCAACACGTAAGTTCTGCACGTACTTGGTCGGCGTCTCCCCGGTTGCCGACTTAAATCGCCGTTTCAATGAACTTACGCTGGTATTAAATCGTTGAGCCAATCCCACTAAATCAATCGCTGCTGAGAAATTTAATTCCAACCAACTCTGAATTGACAAAACAAGCTCATCGTCATGAAATTTATGCCCCTCAATATTAATAAATTCAGGTTTATAATTTCGTTTCAAATCCACCAAAAAACTCTGATTAATTCGCCCAGCAATATCCGCTCCCCACAGTTGCTCAATTAAGTATATGCCTAGATCCATCGCAGCACTTAGGCCACTACTACAATACAGGCGGTCGTTTGCCGTAATAAAGCGCTGTCTACGTAAATTAACCTGCGGAAATAACTCTTCAAACTTGTCGAAATAAAACCAATGCGTCGTCGCAGAACGGTTATCAAGAAGCCGAGCTTGCGCAAGAAAAAAAGCCGACGTCGAGTGAGCGACTAATAACGCTCCCTGCTCATGCTGTTTGACCAGCCAAGGCATTAAGGAGGCGTTTTTCTCTAACACTTGCGAAGGGTCCCCCCAAAACGCAGGCAACATTACCAGATCCGTTTGAATAATATCATCGATAGTCTTATCAAAGCTAACGGATACATGACCTGACGTTGTCACCGTCTTTTCTGCTACCGCCACCGTATCGTAAGTAAAGGATTGGCCACTTTGCTCGGCAAAATAATGCAGTAATGCATAGAGGTCCGTTAATAGGCCGAGACTGGTACCTAACGTCTTATCACAAAACACCAATGTTGCATGGTTTATTTTCAAAAGCACCAATCCTCTCTATAGACGTAAATTCAGATCGAAACGGGGGAAAACTCGACTATTTATCATCGAACATTTTTGATCCAAATGCCATAGATTTTGATCCAGCTGTCCACTGCGAGGAAGGCTGCAATTCCGCTATAGTACCCACCCTTAAGACCATAGACACGATTTAACTATAGGACAATTGCGATGCTGCACTATCTCAATATTCTGATACACCGACTTTACGTACGAATCGTGTTGCGTCGAGTTCCTGTCAGCTATCGCCCTATCAATAGACAGCGACAACTTTTAGCATTCATCACTCGCAATATCCCCGCGGCAAAAGAAGTCGACATTCGGAGCATCAAAATCCCCACAACAGATGGCGTAGACATAACCGGAGAATGGATCAAACCAAATGGAAGTGCTCCGAACCATGTTCTGCTCTATTTTCATGGCGGAGGGTTTATCGCAGGTTCAACAAACACCCATCGGGCGATGGTAAGCCATATCGCGAAAACGGCGGGTATCCAAGCCCTATCAATTAATTATCGGCTCGCACCTGAGCATACCTACCCTATTGCCAACCAGGATTGCCTACAAGCCTATCAGTGGTTACTAGAACAAGGTTATCCGCCTCAAAACATCTCATTAGGTGGCGATTCTGCCGGGGGATTTTTTGTGCTGCAAACCTTGCTCGCAATAAAAGACAAAAAATTACCTCAACCACAATCGGCGGTATTGCTTTCACCGCTCACCGATGCACTACATTTTGATGGGCCAACTTATGATAGTAAAAAAAACATCGACCCTTGGCTGCAAGCAGCAGAAATCCCACGCTTAGCTGCGCTCTATTTAGGTATGAGTGAGAACAAACCGCCATCACTGTCACCCATCAATATGGACCTAGCTCAACTCCCCCCGATACTGATACACGTAGGAGAAGATGAAATTTTATTGTCTGATTCAACCCGCCTGTATCAACAGTTAGAAAAATATGGCGTCAACGCTGAAATAGAAATCTGGCCGAAAATGTGGCACGTATTTCAATCTATGGGCGGAAGATTACCTCAAGCAAAGTTGGCTATCAAAAAGCTCGGGCAATTTATAAAACGTCAACATCAATATTAACGCCCACGATCAGTTCGTGAATACCTCGATCAATCTTGGTACATTAATAACCAATACACATTAGCCTATTATCTAGGCGCATAAAAATATTGGCCAAGGCCCTTCATCCTTTGTTAAATTGGCGTTAAATAACACCAAAAAGGAATTGGGACCGTGTGGACAAACGAGTTAAGAACCCTCTCCACCCGCAGCTGGCCGTACACTCATTTTTCTCTCGCACCGCAAAATGTGTTGATTTTAGCCAGCTTTATCGTGCTGCTCGTACTGTTCCTGAGCAGTCAGTATGCAAGCCAATTACCCTACTTTGGCACTCCCCTCCAATTAGAGGGCTCAGTTGTTACGCTCAAGAATGAGAAAAATGTCAGTACGGTAATTTCTGGAGTGATCTCCAACGGTCAGCTCATCCCCATATCTGCTGCTCATCTGAGTGCAGACCCTGACTTCATACTCACCTTTGGCGAATTTAACCAATACTTCTCCCACCAAAACACACTATTTAGTGTTTTTCAGCAAGATCAAGTGGTTATTCAGTTTATCGACGGGGAACAAAGGACCTTACGGCAACAGCAAAGAACGCTCTCTCAATTACCGTCGATATTTTGGATTTTACAACTATTTGGCGCTATCAGTTTACTCACAGGGTTGGCATTTTGGGCTTATCATCGGCATAACGTGGTTACCCTTGTTTTAGCAATCGGCGGCTTAGGTTTTTATCTTATGCAAGTTAGCATGTCGGTATATGCTGCAAGAGAATTCGCTATTAGTGGTGATATTTTTCGCTTGCTTTTACATGGCAACCACCTTGGTGGCATCGTATTTATTTTTAGCCTTGCGATGCTACTTTGGTGCTATCCTAGCCCGCTTGGAAAACCAAAGTATGTTATTCCTCTTGTAGCAGTACCGCTTCTTATTTGGATCAACGAACTACAGCAATGGATAGAATGGCCCATCAGCTTATTCTATTTTCCAACGCTATTCCTCCTCACATTCACCGGTATTTTACTCCGCTGTCAGTGGCGTAAGATTCACTCCAACCCTCAGCAACGGACGCAATACTTGTGGCTTGTCTATTCCATACTGATCGGGATGGGGCTAACCCTGCTCGCCTATGTTATCCCCATTGTAGTATTAGGACATCCACTCGTATCCAATTGGTTGGCGAATGCTTTCTGCCTCTTAGTCTATTTCGGTTTTTTGTTAGGGGTTCATTATGGTGGGCTATTTTCAGTAGAACGCTGGTGGATAAAAGCATGTGCCAATGTCTTGCTGGCAATTCTACTGATAGCGATGGATCTATTCGCTGTCACTCTATTCGGTGCAGAAGCCGCACTTGGGTTTAGTGTCATTGCCATCATATGCTTTTGGCTCTACCTTTTTGCCCGCACAAGAATCGCGACATTTCTCTCGGGGATGGAAAAAAAGAACAATGTGCTCACCGGGTTACTGTTTGAAAATACTAACCTCAATGCCATTAAAAATGATGCTGAATGTAGCAATTTTAGCGAAATCGCACTGATTCAATCGCTGTATTCACCATTGGCACTGCATCCAACAACCGAAGTATGGAGCAAGCCCACTCTTAAGGAAAAAGGTCTAAAGCTAAACTTAAGTGTAACCCACCAAGGCATCACAGAATCCTATGAATTAATCGGTAAGCAACATGGTCGTAAATATTTCACTGATGAGGACTGCCAATGTATCGTGAATATCATTACCCACGCACGAGAAACAGAAAAACTCTATCAGGAAAGGGAACAAACACTACTCATGGAAAGGCAACGCATCATGCGTGATTTACATGATGACGTGGCATCAGACCTATTAACATTAACCCACCGCTTAAAAAACCCAGAAACGGTCAATACTGCGCGTAAATGCCTCAAGAACCTACGAGATATCGTCTATTCAATCGACGACCAACAATCCCGTAGCCTACTTGACGCTGCCGCCAATTGGCGCCATGAAATATCCACCCTGGTCGAGAGTGTCGATTACCCCCTTACCTGGACGGACGACAAATTGACCTTGAATGATGAGCTAACCGGCGCACAATGGCTGCATCTATCCCGTATTCTGCGAGAATTAACGGTGAATGCTATCAAACATAGCACCGTCGAACGGACGAGTTCAGAGCACACACCATTACCTACCCCTGGCCTTTCCATCGAACTATGGAGCGATGACAGAACAATAGGTGCGTTAATCATCAACCCAGGAGTGACGCAAGCCAAAGAACAGTGGCACGCAGGCAAAGGATTAAAGAGCATTGAACGCCGCATAGAAGAACTTAAAGGCAACGTTTCTTGGCACGTTTCCAATAATCAATGCCAAGTGACATTGTCGATTCCGCGATAAACTTACCACCAATCTACACTGGGGTTATTGTATGAAAACAGCATTGCTGATTGAAGACCACGAAGACACCCAAATTTGGATGCGCAGTGTGATCGCATCCGCGTTTCCTAATATAGAGATTCATCTCGCTGAAACCTTGGAACAAGCAAGAACTACCCTCAGAAAAATGCCATTTACTATCGCTCTGGTGGATATCAATTTGCCCGACGGATCTGGAATAGACTTAGTCTCAGAAATCGCTGCTAATGGTCGTGTTGGCTATATCGTGATGAGTACGATCTTCGATGATGACGACTCATTATTTAGAGCCATTCAAGCGGGTGCCCATGGTTACCTCCTTAAAGATCAACCACACTCTCTGCTTATTGATAAATTGAAAGGTATTGAGCGTGGGGACCCACCTCTATCCCCAGGTATTGCACGCCGGTTACTTTCCTATTATCGGCAACAATCCCAACCCAGAACAAATACATCACTAGCCAAGACATCCTCGGAGTTATCGAAACGAGAAGAAGAAGTCATCACCCTCATTGCCAAAGGTATTACCACAAAGGAGGTGGCACGCATGCTCAGTATCACTACTAATACGGCGTCAGGCTATGTAAAAAGCGCTTATCGAAAACTCGACATATCATCTCGTGCGGAAGCGTCTCTCAGAGCGGTGGAATTGGGTTTAGTCGATTGCTCATCAAACTAATACACTAAATACTGCCGAGGTCCAACAGCGACCTCGGCTTAGTCAATGTTTAGTGACAATTGGGATCTGTATCCGTGGCATTCAAACCAATCGCAATTGCTGAACTATTCGATACGATATCACCAATGCTGACAAATTGGCTAACTGCATCCAGACCAAAACTCTGAGGCAGGATAACAATAGGATCTTCAAAATAGCCCATCAAATCAGCCTCGACATCGCTTACTGCGTCCGCTAAGAAATCTGCGGCTTCCATCTCGTAAACAAATCCCCATAAACTCCACGAAATAGACCCGCTGATATTAGCAATGGCTATATCAGTAATCTCAATCTCAAACCCAGCACCACAGGCAGGGTGTATTTCTGCCGTTAGCTCTGCAGTTGCATTGATCGTGCCTGATGCAAATGCAAAATCCGTCGCTTCAGCAATAATCGGTAGGCTCAATGTCAGCTCATTTCCATTCACTGCATCAATATCATATGCACCAGAAGGTCGAACATTTAACTCACCATCACCTGCAGGGCCACCAGCCCAAATAAACCCCACACAAGGCTCTAACTGTCGAGTCACTGTATACAATAAATCGGTGAGTACTTTAAATGGAAAAACCACATCAAAATCATCGTCCGTACTCAAATTGTTATTAGGAAAAAACCAACGCTTAGTTAGATCATCGGTACAATCGGTGCTGGGTGTATCCGATGAGAATTCCACTAGCCACTTGGTATTCAATCGATCGAGCGTATTACTGGATTCTATCTCCTCCAATGCCACGGCATAATCTAGCGATGCGGCACCAATGTTTGTTCCACCATCAATGGAAAGCGATATATCCAAAGCGGAATTGATGGCATCACGGATTTTGTTTTTGATCGACGTATTACTGGTGAGGTTATCGCTGACGGCTTGATTAACGCAATCCGTCAGGTTAGTACAACCCGCTCCAAAAATGTTGGCAATACCTATTCCGACATTAGTCAATCCCGTCAAAAAAGAAGAATCAAAGCTAACACTATCCACTTCAATATTGAATTTTTTGATCTCATCAATCCTAACCCGACTATTACTGTCATTTTCTACCGTCGCATCAAACTCACCTTCAGCGCCATCAACATTCACATTGACTCGTATATTGATATTATGCCCACCCCAGCTGCAATAGAAACCACCAACATTTTTTGGGTAGTCGAATTGCATTTCAAACTCCAACTCGAATCCATTCTCATCAATGTCGGTATTAATACGTTCGTTATTCCTAATGCTAGCCACAAGCGTACTGGCATCAATAGGGAAAACAACCTCAATATCATTCATGTTTAGATCCCACACTGCACTACTATTGTGGCATGCGAGAAACATCGTTATGCCACTAGGCAAAGTGTCGCTCACCAAATTCTGGTCCCCGATAGTAATATCATTAAGACCTACGCTCTCCGCTAATTCAGGAACAAGCACCTCAGTGATCGCCTCTGCGTCATTATTAACCCGTGCCTCTACGAATTGATCTTGTAAGAAAAAGTCGACAATGGAACCAATATCATCAATATTTCCCGGCTCGATAGGGGATTTTTCGAATGAGAACGCCGATAAATCGGGCGTCTTATCAACACGAATACCCTCAAGAGTTGAATTCGATAACACGCTGGGATTTGTGGCCGCAGAGGCTTTAGTTGCTGCAGCTCCTATTTGAGGTGCCGCAATAGCGGCGGCAAAAATGAAAAATGAAAATTTATTCATGGCATGCTCCATATGTCACAATAGAAATGAAGCACAAGAATATTTGATTTACACCACAATTCGCAGTCCCTAAATGGGGGGACGCCAATAGGGGGGGGCGCTACTCCCCCTATTTATCAATCACTAAGAAAACCGCTCAATCAAGGTCACAACACCGACCCCAGCGCCACCACAAATGGCAACCACACCACGCTGTTTATTCTGGCGTTCCAACTCGTCCAATAACATGCCCAATAGATTTCCCCCTGTGGCCCCTAAGGGGTGCCCCATGGCAATCGCACCACCGTTCACATTTAATGCATCATCCTCGATAGCAAAATGCTTTTGAAAACAAAGAACACTGGCCGCAAAGGATTCATTCACTTCCCATAAATCAATATCACTTACTGAAAGCCCTGTCGCTTTAAACATTTTTTCCGTGGCCCGAATATGCCCCGTCAACATCTTAACGGGCTCATCACTGGCATTAGCAAAATGAATAATTCGTGCTCTAGGTGTTAACCCAAGTTCACGGCATCGCTCTCCATTGGCAAGTAACACAAGGGAAGCACCATCAACCAAAGCCGGTGAACTCCCAGCACTGTGCATTGCCTCAAGTGTTATTTCTGGATACACCTGTTCCACCACCTTCTGCCCCATCGCCACATAATCAGAAAAACTGGCCGGTAATTCTGATAATTTCTGTGCGCTAATAGTCGGCCGAATGCCTTCATCATTCTCTAGGTATGGAAGCCCCTCAGCGTCTACGACTGGTACCAAGGATTGTGAAAAATAGCCATGCTGAGTTGCATAAGCCGCTCGCTGGTGAGATATCAACGCCAACTCATCAAGCTGTACTCGACTAAAACCTTCTTGTTTAGCAATAAGATCTGCTGCGAGCCCCATATGCAAAAAACGGGTCTTTTGCATCACCTTAGGGTCTGTAAACCAAGCCCCTTTATCTGCAAACATGGGGACTCTGGTCAGCTGTTCCACCCCCCCCGCAACCACTAACGATTCCATACCCGAGAGTAATTTCGCCGCCCCCATATTAATGGCGTCCAGCCCAGAACAACAAAATCTATTGAGGGTGACACCAGATACGCTGTCGGACCAACCAGCATAAAGAGATGCGATTTTTGCCAGATTAGCGCCTTGATCACCACTTTGTGTAGCGCAGCCCAATAACACGTCTTCTACTTCCGCACTATCTAATTCATTTCGATCACTCAATGCTTGAAGCAACGGTTTCAGCAGATCTACGGGCTTTAAACCGCCATAGATACTGGCCTCCCCTTTGACACGGGCACGAGGGATACGCACGGCATCGATAATATAAGCTTCATTAGCAACCAGTTTCATAAGCCCCCCTTAACGTCCAATAATCAAACTAGCACAGGTTGTTGTGCTGCCACCGAGATTAAATGTCATCATGTTGCGCACATCGTCAATTTGATTACCTCCAGCCGAGTAAGTCACTTGATTGTATGCATCAAGAGCCATCCGGACCCCTGTTGCCCCGACTGGATGCCCCAATCCAATCAAACCACCGCTCATATTGATCGGTAGTTTGCCTCCAGCAGAAGTTTGACCGGTCTCAATCGCACGCCATGCTTCGCCTGGTTTATACAGACCAGAATGATCCAAAATCATATACTCTGTAATATTGAAACAGTCATGCACTTCCATACCCTGTATTTCTTCAATACTACCCATTCCCGCTCGAGATAACGTTTGTTCAAATAGTTTTCGAACATGGGGGAATATATAATCCTGGCCTTCGCTTAACCGTAATTTTTCCTTCAACAGCATAGGCGCATTGATGTGGCCCCAACCTTTAATATAAGGAAGGTCTTCCAGATTCATATTCCGTGTCCGCGCATATTCCTTAGCACGCGTTTCACTCGCCAAAAACACCACTGCAGCGCCATCACTTATCTGACCACAGTCTTGTCGTCGTATCGATCCAACAACAGTGGGGTTAGCACCTTCATCACCACTAAAACTATTCTCCGAAAACTGCCATTTGCGGGTTTGTGCATTAGGGTTAGAGCGTGCATTACGGTAGTTTTTTTGTGAGATAGCACGAAGATGAGCCATATCAACACCATGGCGCTGTTGATACGCACTCACTAGGTCATCAAACGCACATGGCCACACATACGGGGTATCCAACCATTCTTTGTCAGCCCATGCCGCGGGTCGTAAATAGTTAGCCGCTTGTTCACCACTCACATTTCGCATGATTTCAATACCAACCACGCAAGCCAAATCATAACGGCCGGATTCTATATCCGCCATCGCCCCCAGCAGCGCCATAGACCCCGAAGCACAGGCGGCTTCATGTCGAGATGCAGGCAGATACGCTAACGCTGGATCTACATGACCCAAAAAGCCACCCAAATGTCCCTGCCCATTAAATAAGTCCCCTACAAAATTGCTTACATGCCCAACTTGAATATCACTTGGGTTGATCTGGCACTTAGTCATCCCACTGCGTACAGTGTCGGCGAATAAATCGAACAGGCTCAACCCTTCACGCACTATGTTGCGCGTAAAATCACTCTGGCTACCACCAAGAATATAAACCTTTTTCTGGCTCATCATCGTCCCCAATTAAGTGTTTTGATACGCGCGAATCGTTGGGCCATCAGCCCATGTAGCATGAGTACCGCTACAAACCCTATGGGGTAAGATGATACGACAAACCGGACCTGCCTCGATGTTTTTGGCGTCAACAAGAATACACTCCGAGCGGTTTTCTTTCATATCCGTGACAAAGCTAATGAGATACCCATCATCTTCGTCCTTTGCATTCACGCGCGGAACAAAAGGTGCCTCGCTACCAAAACGCTCTTCGCCGAACTCTAAACGCCATGATTCCCCAGTCTCAAAGTCGTGTTTAACGATACCAGAAAAAAGGAACCAACCAGGTTTATTCCACACGCTGTACTGATAACGCGTTTTTGTACCCGCGTATTTTTGATTAAAGCTACCAAATTCCAATACACGCTCATCTAAATGCTCTTCTTGAACTTCACCCGTTTTTAAGTTAAAACGCCAACGATGGAGTTTTGTTTGTAGCGACGCCAAATCGATATTGGCCATCAACTTTCCAGGTCCCGGTGGCAACCCTTCAATGGGTGGTGGATTGGGCTTATCCTGAAAATAGCCATCTAGAATAATCTCATCCCCTTCCTCATAAGCATTCATCCAGTGCAGCACGTAAGTCGCTGCAGCCTCAAACCATACCACCTCATCCTCATTCCCATAACGAGGAATAATCGCGAATCGAGTCGGCATGTCTGGATGATAGTGCGGGTGATGTTGATTTTCTTTTAGCTTTTCCGGATCCCAGAACATGGGTAAATCCACCAGGATGGAGTAATTTTTGGTGAACGCCATGTCATGGGGTAATCGAGGTCCTGGTAGAGGTACTGGTGTATAGTGAATTAACTTATTGTTTTTATCCACAACACCGTAGTGCTGATAAGGCGGGTATTTAGAATAATTAAAAAACAACATCTCGCCGGTATTCTCATCAACTTTAGGATGAGCCGAAATCCCATCAACAGGGGTCCAACTCTCGGCACCATGTTGCTCCAAGGTGTAAGGATCTAAGCGGTAGCCATCACCACACTGCCAAAAGGTAGAAAGTATTTTGCCTGCGTGCACCACCACATCGGTACTTGAGGAGTCTTTCAAAAAGCCCTGAGCTCCCCAGCCCGGCCGTTTAGATTTATGTACACCATTGGCAATCCCAGCCCAAATGGATTCGCCCGCCAATTGCTCCGCCTCAAAGCCTTTAGTGCGAACAAAGCGGTTACGATATTCAGCCTTACCATCACGAATAGACATCGCGTGAATCATTCCGTCCCCATCAAACGGATGATAGTTACCCAATGCCTCATGGACCGGGTTTTCCGTATTACGGATATACACCCCATCGATGTCTTTTGGGATATCGCCTATCACTTCCATATCGGTGGCGGTGTATTCATCAAAATTGGGCGTCCATGCACCATTCAGGTATGGGTGCATGCTAGGCCGCAGGCTGGTCTTAACCTTCTTCTCTCGCGTGATAGCCATATTGTCCTCTTCCGGTTATGTGAGTTATCTACCAAAACACCATTAACTTGCACTACGAGACTATACTAGCTTGCATTACGAGACCAAATAAAGAAAAAAATACATTTATTTGCAAAACTAACTTGGTTTCGCCTTAAATATAGTAGAAATGCACCGCTTATTACTTGCCCTACGAGACCATGCTAGGCCAACTCTTAACGAGCGTATAACTTTTGAGGTTTCTTTGTTACTATCCGCCCATGATAGATAGCGGCTTTGTAATCAATAACGCCATGACTCAGGGCCTCGATGTGATTGGTGATCGTTGGGCACTGCTCATCTTACGCGACGCATTCTTGGGGCGCAGTCGCTTCGAGGAATTTCGTCAGCACACAGGGGCGAGCCGAGCAACTCTCACACGCCGACTGGAATCCTTGATAGCCGCAGATGTGCTATACAAACGCAGCTATTCCAGTAGCGGAAAACGCTTCGAATACAAGCTCACGGAAAAAGGTATGGGGTTATTCTCATCATCCTTGTTATCCTGGCAGTGGGAGCGTGACTGGACTGATGTCAGTCCCGATGTACTACCTCCAGCGTTGTTTCACACATCCTGTGGACACTCATTAACTCCCTGCGCCGTCTGCCGCCATTGTAACCAAGCCCTTGAAATTGATGATATAGAATGGCCAGCGCTGAATACTGGTCTCGATAAGCAGCTATCCGACATTCAGCTATTCAATAAACGTCGAGTTCGCTCCTCTGCAGTGAGTGGCCAACAAGACCGTTCATTAACCTACGTCAGTGATCTAGTGGGTGACCGCTGGACGTTACTGTTATTGATTACCGCTTTCCTGGGCATAAGTCGCTACGATACGTTTATAAAACAACTGGGGATTTCCACTAACATATTAAGCGATCGGCTAAATTTACTGGTGGAGGTGGATATATTTGAGCGCAATAATTACCAAGAAAATCCACCACGCAGTGAATACAAATTAACGACCAAAGGGAAGTCTCTTTACCCCTTGGTAATGGCTATGCGCCAATGGGTCATCGACTGGTTACCAACACCTGATCCAAGCGAAAAGCTCATCCATAAAAATTGTGGCAAAGCGCTGGCGGTAGATGTCGTGTGTGATAGCTGCGGACAAAAGCCCTGGGTGAAGGATGTGAACTTCGTGGTTCAGTAACCGAACCAGGAATAAACAGAAAAACGCGGACTATTTCCGCGTTTTCTTTTTCTTGAGAGAGCGCTTTTTCTTGTCCGATATTTCCATAATACGGCGCTTATGCTCCAACTGCCTCGGCGTTAATTGATTACGCCGGCCGGCAAAAGGATTGTCTCCACTCTTAAACTCAACGCGCATCGGCGTACCTTCTAAGTCCATCACTCGTCTAAACGTATTTTCTAAATAACGTCGGTATGAATGTGGCACATTACTCGTTTGATTACCGTGAATGATCACTGTGGGCGGATTACTTCCACCCATATGAGCGTAGCGTAATTTAATTCTACGCCCATGGGACATTGGCGGCTGATGATCAGAAATAGCATCTTCCAAGATCTTGGTTAGGAAGTTTGCCGACAACGATTTCTTAGAGGACTCATAGGCTTTGTTGATTGACTTATACAGGTTGCCAACACCAGTGCCATGTAGTGCAGAAATAAAGTGAATCTTGGCGAAGTTTACAAAGCCCAGTCGGCGTTCAATATCTGACTTTACTTGTGCTTTCGCTTCCGCATCCATACCATCCCATTTGTTAATCGCAATCACCATGGAACGGCCGGTCTCTAATACAAAACCGAGTATATGCAAATCTTGCTCAACAATACTCTCTCTTGCATCGAGTACTAACACCGCAACATTAGCATCCTGAATCGCCTGCAGTGTTTTAATGACCGAGAATTTCTCAACGGTTTCAAATATCTTACCGCGACGTCGAACACCGGCGGTATCAATCAATGTATAGGTCTGTCCATCCCGCTCATAGGGAATGTACACACTGTCGCGGGTGGTACCAGGCATGTCAAAAACCACCACCCTGTCTTCACCTAACATTCGATTAATCAACGTCGATTTTCCGACATTAGGCCGACCGACTGCGGCTATTTTGATTCCTTTGTCGACGCCATCGTCGACTACGTCATCTGGATCAGCAACATCCGCTAACACGTCATCAATTAATGCTGTCACCCCACGGTTGTGAGCCGCAGCAATACCATAAGGTTTACCTAAACCAAGACTAAAGAAATCTGCCGTAACAACATCGAAGTCCATGCCATCGATTTTATTAACGATCAGCTTGATGTTTTTTGCGGTTGCACGCAACTCTCGTGCAAGCGTTTCATCCGCGGGCGTCACGCCAGCTTGGGCATCAACCATGAATAACACAATATTGGCTTCTTCGACTGCTTGCATCGATTGATCCGCCATATGAGAATCAATGCCTTCTTCCCCGCCACTGATACCACCGGTATCAATCACGATAAACTTATGCTCTCCAATACGGCCTTCGCCATATTGACGGTCACGGGTGAGCCCAGGCAAATCCGCTACAAGAGCGTCCCGAGTTCGAGTAAAACGGTTAAATAACGTTGACTTCCCTACATTGGGACGGCCAACTAATGCAATTACGGGTTTCATTTTTCAATCACTTTATATGCGGCTAATTCACCGCTATTACCTTGTACGTAAACAATATCATCCTTCACTATCGGTGCCGCTCGAAGTCCATCACGATCAACTCTAACGCGAGCCTGTATGGCACCATCGCGATAATGTAGCCAATGTAAATAGCCTTCAAAATCACCAGCAACAGCATAAGTACCAACAGGTGTAATCGCTGACAATCGGCGCCCCTTTAGTAACTCCTGCCGCCATATCTCTGCACCACTAATCGCATCCAAAGCGATTATATTACTTTCCTGATCCACCACATATACTCGATCCAATTTTTCTGACACACCCGCAAACGTCGATAAAGGCTTCTGCCATAACAGACGTCCATTAGGGATATTAATAGCCGCCAATTTCCCTTGGTATGTTGCTGCATATACCACATTTCGCTTTACCCAAAAACGCCCATCCAGGTCAACCAGACGCTCGAGTTCAGACCTGCCTTGAGGCTCGGATACCGGGTATTCCCACTTAACGGCACCATTATCTGTCTTCAATGCAACCAGCTTACCATTAGCAAACCCCGCTAACGTCGTATTTCCGACGATAAATGGGCTACTGCTACCTCTCAAAGTGAGGTTTGGAATTGGGGTATCATAAACCCATTCTTTCTTACCTGTTTCACGATTCAAGCCATACACTCGACCATCCATCGACTGCACGATCACGCGAGTAGCACCCACCGTCGGTGTTGCTAATACCTGGCCATCAAGTTGCTCTTTCCACAAAACAGACCCGTCATCTTCTTTAAGTGCGACCGCCTCACCATCATCTGTACCGTAAACAACAACGCCATACCCAGCGCCAACACCGCCGGTAATATTATGTTCCGTATCGATTTCCCACGCTTCTTCTCCATCAGCCCGGTTCAGCTTGATGACCTCACCATCATACGATGCAGCATATACCCAGTTCTCAGTGATCGCAGGGTTTAGCACCAAATAATTGTCATCCACACCGTCGTCCACATCAGAAGACCAAATTTCTTCCACCTGAATTTTCTCATCAAAGTCCGGTAATGGTGATGGTGGCAATATCTCATCATCATCGGCACAGCCTGATAAGAACAGCACTGACAACGCGAGTAAACCAGGCTTAAAAAAAGTTTTTTTGACTGTAGAAGACATTACAGATGCAAGCACATTAGGCTCCAGAGATGTGACTCCCCAGCGAATAAATTCGCGGGGGAGTCAATAGAAATGGGGAATAACAAGAATCGACAAAGTCTAGCGATACTTAGTTAACCACCGCTAGATTGTCATACTTCATTTTAACAATTGGCTTCGATCCGGCTTTGGCATCGGATGAATTCAGGGCTTTGCTGTATGCAGCCCGCGCTTCATCAAATTTTTCCTGACGCACGTAAATGTCGCCCTTCACCTCGTTAAACGCAGCAGCTTGAGCTCCTGCATCCACACTATCAATCAAAGACAACGCATCATCTAACTGACCTTTAAGTGCCAACACACGCGCTAGCCGTAACTGTGCAACCAATTTAACACCTTGGCTTGCGTTATGATCCACTGCCCAGCGTAATTCGGACTCTGCTTTTTCAGCATCACCGGCATTGACATAATGCTTTGCTAACATCAATGATGCGAACACTGCATACTCAGATGCATCATGGTCTGCCTTTAGTTGCTCACCGAGAGTCACTAATGTGGCCGAATTATCTTTCCCATCACTGCTGGCTTCTTTACCTGATAACCCGGCTGCATCTAACAAATCACTATAAATGACGGACGCAGCTTCACCAGTGGCACGCTTTTGATCTTGCCAAAACTGCCAACCAACAACAATAAAGATGGCTAGACCAATGCCGATAAGCACATTACTACCATTGGTTTGCCACCATCTTTTAATCGCTTCGATTTGTTCTTCTTCTGTACGATATGTATCCACTTTTTACTTGCTCCTACGCGTTAAATCAACGCTGAAAAAAAGGCGTTTAGCTCTGTTTGTAATATAGTAATTTGGTCTTTTTCTTCACGCAGGTACTTTACCACTACCTGACCATTCTTAGCTTCATCTTCACCAATAATAAGGGCATAAGTCGCACCACTATCATTGGCTTTTTTCATCTGTTTCTTAAACTTTCCACCACCACAATGGCACTGAACAACCGCCTGAGAAAGCGACTCTCTTACACGGTCAGCCAGAAGGATAGTTTCAGGTGCAGATCCTACCACATAAAAATCAGGGGCGCTGTTGATCTGATCCGTTAAGCCTGCCGCCTCTAGCAAGAGGACTAAACGCTCAACCCCCATCGCAAAGCCTACCGCAGGTGTTGCCTTCCCACCCAGCTGCTCAACCAAGCCATCATATCGACCACCCGCACATACCGTCCCCTGAGCACCTAAAGAACTGGTCACCCATTCGAAGACTGTTTTGCAGTAATAATCAAGCCCCCTTACAAGACGAGTGTTAACTTCATAAGTAACCCCGGCAGCATCAAGAATGGCGGTTAACCCTTCAAAGTGCTCTCTCGAGTCATCATCTAAGAAGTCCATCAATGAAGGCGCATCCGCCAATAAAGCTTGTGTCTTCTCATCTTTACTGTCCAACACTCGCAATGGGTTCGTCCCCAGGCGTCGTTGACTGTCTTCGTCTAGTTGATCTTTTCTCGCTTCAAGGTATGACACCAACTCAGCACGATAAGTTGCACGCGCTTCAATGGAACCCAAGCTGTTCAGCTGCAACGTAACATGCTCAGACAGTCCCAGCGCCTGCCAAAGCTTAGCGGTCATCAAGATCACTTCTGCATCGATGTCAGGCCCTTGTAAACCAAACGTCTCAACACCGATTTGATGAAACTGGCGGTACCGACCTTTCTGAGGTTTCTCGTAACGAAACATTGGGCCTGTATACCAAAGGCGCTGAATTTGATTGTAAAGCATGCCATGTTCTTCAGCGGCCCTTACACACCCAGCCGTACCTTCTGGTCGTAATGTCAAACTCTCATCATTGCGATCTTTAAAGGTATACATTTCTTTTTCTACGATATCGGTGACTTCACCGATAGAGCGCTTAAATAGATCGGTATATTCAACAATAGGCAGTCGAATTTCGCCATATCCATAACGCCCCAGAACATCCTTAACTGTCGCCTCTAGAAAGCGCCATACCGCAGATTGTTCTGGCAGAATATCGTTCATTCCTCGAATAGCTTGTATTTTCTTACTCAATGTCGTTCGTCCAATTAGTAAACACTACGTCCTAGGAAGGCATTCCCACTGTAATTTTAGGGCTCTTCCCTTCTTCCATTTCAGCGGCTGCATCAATCTCCGCCGCTTTCTCTCGAATTTGACGCTCCAACTCATCAACCAACTGCTCATTCTTCACTTTGTGGCTTGGCTTGCCGTCCCGATAGATGAGGTTATTTGGGCTACCACCCGCGAGACCGATATCTGCAACCTTCGCCTCACCAGGCCCATTCACAACGCACCCAATAACAGCAACATCGATAGGCGTTACGATATCTTCTAGTCGAGACTCCAAGCTATTCATCGTTTTAACAACATCAAAATTCTGTCGAGAACAACTTGGGCATGCGATAAAATTGATACCTTTTGTACGTAACGACAAGCTCTTAAGAATATCAAAGCCAACCTTCACTTCTTGTACAGGGTCCGCCGCCAGGGAAATACGCAAAGTATCCCCTATGCCTTCCATCAACAGAGCCCCTAATGCTACTGATGACTTCACAGTGCCAGAGCGAAAGCCACCCGCTTCTGTTACGCCTAGGTGCAACGGCTGGTCAATTTGATCTGCAATCAAACGATATGCCGCCACCGTCATAAACACATTTGACGCTTTTAGGCTAAGTTTGAATTCCTGAAAATCGAGTTTATCCAACAGATCAATGTGGCGCATTGCGGATTCAATCAACGCCTCGGGCGTTGGCTCACCGTATTTTTTCTGCAAGTCCTTTTCTAATGAGCCACCATTGACGCCAATACGAATAGGAATTCCTTTGTCTCGCGCGCAATCAACCACGGCACGCACTCTATCATCTCTGCCAATGTTACCTGGATTAATACGCAGGCAATCAACACCTTGCTCGGCCACCGCTAAAGCAATCTTGTAGTCAAAGTGAATATCAGCTACCAGTGGTACTTCAACCTGCTTCTTTATCTTTCCAAAGGCAATCGCCGCATCCATGGTCGGTACCGACACACGCACAATATCAACCCCAGTATCCTGTAGCGCTTTGATCTGACCGACAGTTGCGGCCACATCTAGGGTGTCAGTGTTCGTCATACTCTGCACACTGATTGGAGCATCGCCACCAACGGCCACATCTCCCACCATAATCTGTCGACTTTTGCGCCGCTTAATGGGTGATTCAAAATGCATTACTATCTCCTTCCAAGCAGATGCTTAGAGATTCTATAAACCGAGTAGAATTAAACGTTTATCGATTATTACTGTGCTGTGTTGTTCCGCTTAATGAACCTCGGGAGACAACGTGACATGAGCAACCCCGGTACGCTTTGAGGATGCAAATAGTACCGGGTTACCATTAAACTCCAGCTTAACGGCAGAGCCATTACCTAACTTAACTTCGATTGGAGCGACGCCTTTTAATGAAACCAAATGGCCCGCTTGACGTAAATTTGCGTATATACGCTGCCCAGATGCATCCCATACCTCAACCCAGCATTCGCCATTAAACTTCATCGTTATCGACGACTTTTCAGGCATGGACACAGTAGATATTGTAGATGTACTAAGTGCAGTAGTCGGTATAGCAGCAACAGGCTCAACGGTAATTTCAGCGAGGCTAGCTTCTGGCACGTCAATCGCCGCAACGGGCATATCGACCATAACGGGGGTTAACTCAACAACCTGCTGCTCGTTCACAACGGGGGCTTGTACAACGGAAGGTTGCACGAATTCTGTATCGACGGTAGTGACCGCTTCAGGAGCAACTGCCGGTTCTTTAACAGCCAGACCAGGGTCTTCTACCAAGTCAATAGCGGCTATCTCTTGCACCATCGGTTCCACTTCCACGCTGTTGACACTAGAAGCTGCATTCTGATCGACCAATTCGATTTCTTGTTCGTTTGACGCCGATTCCAGCACACCCGACGCCGGCTCATTGCCTTGTACCCAAATAGTACCGACAAGAATAGTACCGACAACAACACTCACCAAAACCCAACGTAACCAACCACCAGAAGTCACTTCTGAAGCTTCCACACCTTCTATATCAGCAGAAGGTTGGTTTAGCGCTTCGATGCGTTCATAGCTGCGTACTAAGTCATCACCCGATAACCGTAGAAGCCGAGCATAACAGCGGATATATCCCCTAATAAAGGTAGGGCTAGGCAAACTATCGTAGGCATCTTCTTCAAGGGCTCTGACCACTGAAGCCGATAGATTCAATTGATCAGCTGCGGTCTCAAGGTCAAGCTTCCTAGCATCTCGAGCTTTACGCAAGGTTGCACCAGGAGGGTCGGACAGCAACTGACTAGCACTCAAGGTTTCAGCACTAGCAGAGGGTATATTGTCAGACGGTCCAGGCATCAGAGTCATAGTTTCATTGAGTAAGGTAATGATTCAGCATAAGCTTTGTACTCAGCTGAATCCGGAAATAAATTCTTCAAAGCTAGCTCAAAACTCGCCAACTTGTTCTTGTCCTTTAATATACGCTGCAATCGAACTGCAAGCCACAAATGGCGTGCATTCGGCGCTGAAAGGCGGTCAAAACGGGCTAAATATCGTTCCGCTGGTTTATATCGTTCCGATTTATAGTAAATTTCGGCTAATTCCAACAAGGAACGTCCCATTTGGGCATTACGCTGTATCGCCCGCTTAAAGTACTTCTCAGCATTGTCTGTATCATCAAGATTCAAATAGCAGTATGCCAAACTCTCCATCGACTGGGTTCTCGATGGGTAATCATAATCTTTTACCACAACCAATAGCTGTTCTTTGGCCTCCTCATATCGCCCACGATCGAACAAAAATGAGGCAAAATTATTACGTGCAGCCGAATATTTGGAGTCAAGCGAGATGGCAGCTTTATAATAGCGCTCGACCTCTTTATCTTCGTTTTCCACGCTATAGAGCACGGCAAGCGCATTATTCGCATCTGCGCTATCAGGGTTGAGAGCGTAGGCTTTTTTGAATTTTCGTGCAGCAGAGAGAAGGTTCCCGTCTTTCAGGTATACCATGCCAGCGGCTATATTTGCCTCAACAGCACGATCAATATTCTTATTTCGTGATAATGAACTGCCACTAGTCTCAATAACACATCCGCCCAGTAGGCATACCAGGACACTTATACTTACGAGCTGTATGACTCTCTTCACAGATATAACCGTTTCCTAGCTGTATTCAGCAGTAAATTACAGTGGTAAGGGGCTATTGAGCCGGCCTTACCTTAACTGTTTGTGTCTCTATCTTAGCCTGCCAACGCTCACTGCGCTTTGTTTTGTCCTGTACCAGCCCTACCAATTGACCGCAAGCTGCATCAATGTCGTCACCTCGGGTCGTCCGGATCGGCGACACAAACCCTGCTTTTTGCAACACTTCTTGGAACGCCCTAACCCGCATACCATTAGGTTTCTTGTATGGATTATGAGGAAACGGATTAAACGGTATCAGGTTAATCTTACAAGGTAATGTTCTCAGTAACTCAATAAGCTCATAAGCCTGCTCAAAGTTATCGTTAACGCCTTCAAGCAACACATATTCTATCGTCACCCGCCGCTTGTCCGAGGATTGATCAACGTAGGCGTGACAGGCCTTCATTAGTTCACTTAGCGGGTATTTTTTGTTAATGGGTACTAACTCGTTACGCAACTGATCATTAGGTGCATGTAATGATACGGCTAACGCTACATCAATTCTGTCGTAGAGTTCATACATTTTCGGCACAACACCAGAAGTACTCAGCGTTAGACGCTTTTTCGCAATGCCGTATCCTAAATCATCCTTCATCAATTCCATCGCATTGATGACATTTTCAAAATTCAGCAGTGGCTCGCCCATCCCCATCATTACCACGTTGGTAATATGACGGACCCCTTTATTTTCAGGAGTTCCAAACGACCTATGCGCTATCCATACTTGGGCAACAATCTCTGCGACGGTTAAATCACGCTGAAACCCCTGCTTTCCCGTGGAACAAAAGCTGCAATCAAGGGCGCACCCTACCTGAGAGGAGACGCATAAGGTCCCGCGGTTACCATCTGGTATAAAAACAGTCTCAACACTATTCTTACTGTCTAATTTAACAACCCACTTACGGGTACCGTCTTTAGACTCACTAAAGTGGCTAACTTCCGGAGCCGAAATCTCCGCGCGTGCATTTAGCTTTTCTTTCAACGCTTTACCGACATTCTTCATGTCGTCAAAGTTATCAACACCAAAGTGATGAACCCATTTCATAATTTGTTGGGAGCGAAATTTCTTTTCGCCTAACTCAACAAAGAAAGCTTCTAACTCCGCACGGGTTAACCCAAGTAAATTTACTTTCGGCTGGCTCGGCTCGGCTAGCGGTTGCTCTGATATGGTCACTGACATAGTCACACTCTGGTTTACTCTATTCGGTATTACATTAGTATCTTATAAAATTTGGGCCCTATCGATACCAGATACAGCCCAAATAACGCTGTGATTAACGAGTGCGCGAGCACACTTCATTATCAGCGAAAAAATAACCTACTTCACGGGCAGCAGACTCAACAGAATCCGATCCGTGTACGGCATTTTCGTCGATGCTAACAGCGAAATCTGCACGGATAGTGCCTTCAGCTGCATCGGACGGGTTAGTTGCACCCATTAAGTCACGGTGAGCAAGTACAGCATTTTCGCCTTCAAGTACTTGAACAACAACAGGACCAGATGTCATAAAGGCAACCAAATCGCCATAGAATGGACGCTCTTTGTGCTCAGCGTAAAAACCGCCAGCCTTCTCGTCATCCATATGGATCATTTTAGAAGCAACAATCTTCAGGCCTGCTTTCTCAAATCGGCTATAGATCTCGCCAATTACATTTTTTGCTACTGCGTCAGGCTTAATGATTGATAAGGTGCGTTCGATCGCCATGTCTCTCTCCAATAATGGGTTATTTTTCAAAGGGTTAAAATTTATCAGCCACACCAGCACTCAAACTTTGAAGCACTAGGCGAAGGAAAGCGGCGATTATACGTGGGATTAGTGTAATTGAATATTAGATTAGTGTTAAAAGTAAGCCAAAAGCCCCATAAACACAGAGGAAAGCCCGCAAAGGAAGGAGGAAAATCATTAAAACGCAGGCAATAAAAAACCCTGACCATTTCTGATCAGGGTTTTTATATTAAATGCCCAACAATGACCTACTCTCACATGGGGAAGCCCCACACTACCATCGGCGA
>MAAC01009544.1_pt1 | contig 91169 bp, 88 predicted proteins | sample 1115981 | NCBI WGS metagenome assembly MAAC01 (sample SAMN04961126, study PRJNA320927) | seawater metagenome | isolation source: sample BD02T64 sea water enriched with oil for 64 days | place: USA:Gulf of Mexico | collected 2013-07-27 | reverse complement strand
GATCTGGAAGCGCAAAGTACTGACGGTACTTTTGAAAAGCTGACCAAAAAAGAAGGCCTGATGCGTCTGCGTTTGAAAGAGAAGCTCGAGCGTTCCATCGGCGGTATTAAAGATATGGGCGGCCTGCCCGATGCATTGTTCGTGATCGATGTTGACCATGAGCGCATCGCTGTACAGGAAGCCAACAAGCTGGGCATCCCCGTTATCGGTATCGTCGATACTAACAGCAACCCCGATGGTGTTGATCTGGTCATCCCGGCTAACGATGATGCGATCCGTGCGGTCAAGCTCTACGCTATGGCTATGGCTGACGCCGTGCTGGAAGGTAAGGCCGGTGGTGCTGTTGCCTCTGAGAAAGATGAGTTTGTAGAAGTGACTGAAGCTCAGGCCGAAGCTGTTGTTGCAGAGGCCGAAGCTGCCGCTGCACCCGCTCCTGAAGAAGCCGCTGCACCTGCTGTTGCTGCAGAGCCTGCGCCCACTACAGAAGCTTAGGCTTTTAATGGTTGGCTCGCCGCTGGCGACTAATCACTGATCAATAAAAAGGAGGCGTTGCCTCCTTTTTATTAACTATTAACATCAGGTTTTATCGGTTTGATACCGAAATAAACCGCCTTTATTGAGAGGATTTCCCATGGCAGCGGTTTCTGCTTCCCAGGTTAAAGAATTACGTGAGCGTACCGGTCTCGGCATGATGGAGTGCAAGAAAGCACTGGCTGCAGCCGATGGCAACATAGACACAGCCATTGAAAATTTACGTAAATCCAGCGGTATGAAAGCGGCTAAAAAAGCCGGTCGTACTGCAGCCGATGGCGTAGTCGTTGTAAAAGTGGCTGACGATGCTTCCTATGGCGTATTGGTCGAAGTTAATTCCGAAACTGATTTCGTGACTAAAGATGAAGGTTTTAAAGCTTTTGTTGCTGCCGTTGTCGATAAAGCCTTTGCGGACAAGCTAAGCAATATTGAGACTCTTGCTGCGGCGATGGAAGATGCGCGCCAGGCATTAGTACAAAAGTGTGGTGAGAACGTCAATATACGTCGCGTAGAGCTGGCTGAAGCTTCCACCGTTGGCGCCTATGTGCATAGCAATAGTCGCATTGGTGTGTTGGTTGCTCTTGAGGGCGGCACTACAGAGCTGGCCAAAGATGTTGCCATGCACGTTGCCGCTGTTAACCCCCAAGTCGCGACACCCGATGATATGCCTGCTGACGTAGTCGCCAAGGAAAAAGAAATTTATGTTTCCCAGGCCATTGAGAGTGGTAAGCCACCCGAGATCGCTGAAAAAATGGTTGTTGGCCGCTTGAAGAAGTTCCTTGCTGAAAGTAGCTTGGTAGAGCAGCCCTTTGTACGTGACCCTGATATTAAAGTCGGCAAGATGCTGGCCGATGCAGGTGCTAGTATTATCGGCTTTACACGCTATGAAGTTGGTGAAGGCATAGAAGTTGAAGAAGTTGACTTTGCTGCTGAAGTTGCAGCTCAGGTTAACGCTACTAAATAAGGTGTCTGCCACCGGCTGCTTCAGCGGCTGGTGGCCTTGATCAAATAGCGATAAGAAAAGTAGCCATAAAAAAGTTAGTATCGTGATTTAACGCAGATCAATACCGATGGGTGAATGCAGATGAATAATCCGAGTACAGATAAGAAGTACAAACGCATTCTCCTTAAGCTCAGTGGTGAAGAGCTGATGGGCGATGGTAAGTTTGGTATCGACCCCAAGGTGCTCGATCGTATGGCTCTGGAAATTGGCCAGTTAGTGGGCATTGGAGTGCAAGTTGGCCTGGTCATTGGTGGCGGCAATTTGTTCCGTGGCGCAGCACTCAGTGCCGCGGGTATGGAGCGAGTCACCGGCGATCACATGGGTATGTTGGCCACTGTTATGAATGGTCTGGCGATGCGTGATGCTCTCGACCGCAATAATATTTCGGCACGTGTTATGTCGGCCATCCCGATGAGTGGTGTGGTTGAGCATTATGATCGGCGTCGCGCTCTGCGCTACTTGGCTTCTGGTGATGTGGTTATCTTTAGTGCTGGCACGGGCAATCCTCTCTTTACGACGGATTCTGCAGCTTGCTTACGCGGTATCGAGATTGATGCCGAAGTGGTACTGAAAGCGACCAAAGTGGACGGGGTTTATTCGGCTGATCCGATGAAGGTAGCCGATGCAACACTCTATTCACGTTTAAGTTACGACGAAGTGTTGGACAAAAAGCTGGAGGTAATGGACTTAACAGCAATTTGCCTCTGCCGTGAACACAACATGCCAGTACGGGTTTTTAGAATGTCCAAAGCCGGTGCATTATTAAGTGTCGTGGTGGGTGGTGACGAAGGTACATTGATCGAAGAAGCTTAGCGGTATGCCTTAGTGTGAATGCGGTCAATTATGGGAAGTGATTATGATTAACGAATTGAAGGAAGATGCCCAGCAACGTATGGGCAAAACGGTTGAGGCTCTAGGCCAGGCACTGAATAAAGTCCGTACCGGTCGTGCTCACCCGAGTATTCTCGAAGGCGTCAGGGTTTCTTACTACGGTAGTGAAACACCACTGAGTCAGGTGGCTAATATCTCCGTTGCCGATGCCCGTACTTTGTCCGTAACGCCCTGGGAAAAAAATATCGTGCAGGATGTTGAGCGAGCCATTATGAATGCGGGTCTTGGACTCAACCCGTCCAGCGCCGGAGAGGTGATTCGTATTCCCATGCCCGCGCTTACCGAAGAAACGCGCAAGGGTTTTATTCGCCAGGCGCGTAAAGAGGTTGAAAACTCTCGAGTTTCAGCCCGTAATATTCGTCGCGATGTGCTTTCTGATATTAAAGAGCTGTTGAAGGAAAAGGATATCTCCGAGGACGAGGAGCGCCGTGCTCAGGATGATATACAGAAAATCACCGATAGCTTTATCAAGAAAATGGACGACATGCTAGTCGTCAAAGAAAAAGATCTGATGGAAATCTAGTGTGAGATTAAGTCTCCAGTTTGAAAGACCTGGCAAGAAAACTCGGTAAAATAACACCAGGAAAGCAGAGTATGGCGGAACCTTTGGCTGCTGATAGCGCCCAGCCACTCAGGCATGTTGCAGTAATTATGGATGGCAATAATCGCTGGGCTAAAGCTCAGGGTTTGCCCGGCCACGAAGGTCATCGTGCCGGGGCCGAGCGTGTTCGCGATATGATAGAAAGCTGCCAACGTCACCATGTTGAAGTCGTTACCTTATTTGCCTTCAGTAGTGAGAACTGGCAGCGTCCGGCCCTTGAAGTAAGGGCTTTAATGACACTCTTTTCGACGTATATAAAGAAAGAGGCGAAAGTCCTCCATAAGCGGGGAATACGTTTGCGGGTGATCGGTAAACGTGATCGTTTCAGTTCGCGCTTACAAAAACGTATTGCCGATGCCGAAGCACTAACGGCTAATAACACTGTAATGACCCTGGTTCTAGCTGTCGACTACGGTGGACGGGGGGATATCGTTGTGGCGAGTCGCAAGCTGGCGCAGCAGGTCTTAGATGGCTCTTTGGCTGTTGATGATATCGATGAAGACTTATTTGAAAAAAACCTTTACCTGGCCGAATTACCACAACCTGATCTGTGTATAAGAACAGCAGGGGAGCAAAGAATCAGTAACTTTTTACTCTGGCAGCTGGCTTACAGTGAGTTGTATTTTGCCGATTGTTATTGGCCTGATTTCGACCCTTCAGCTTTCGATGATGCGGTGGCTGCCTATTATCAACGCCGGCGCCGTTTTGGTTTAAGTCAAGATCAACAGCCTCATAGTAAAGAAGATCAAAGGCTTGACCCAGCCCAGCAGCGAGAAAGCGCTTAATGCTAAAACAGCGGGTTATCACTGGTATTGTTCTCGCCCTTAGTTTTCTCGCGGCTCTGTTTGTTCTCCCCGCTTTTGGCTTTATTGCACTGATGGTCGTGGTGCTGGCTTATGCCGCGTGGGAGTGGGGTCGTTTGGCGGGTCTTACTAGTGCCGCTGGGCGTGGCTTTTATATGCTTGCAGTTATTGCTGTAGCTGGCGCGTTGGCAGCTTATCTGGGTTTTGAGCAGAATATTCTATTAGCAGAAAAACCCCGCTTCTTATTGCTCCTTGCCTGCACTTGGTGGGCGATAGCGATGCTTTGGGTGCAAAGCTACCCCAGCAGCGCAATTTTATGGGGTCGACGCTGGCTCTGCTTGTCGATGGGCGTCTTTGTTTTATTGCCCATGTGGCTGGCCTTCGCGGGTTTAATGTCTCTTGCAGAAGGGCCGAAATTAGTTCTGGCTGTTGTGTTGTTGGTCGCCCTGGCCGATATCGGTGGCTACTTTGTTGGTCGTGCTATTGGTCGTACCAAGCTGGCACCTAAAGTAAGTCCCGGAAAAACCTGGGAAGGCCTTCTGGGAGGCCAGTTGGCAATTTTTCTTGTGGTAGGTATGACCGGCTGGTTTCTGGGCTTTGACGCCTCTCGTATTGGTTTATGGCTGGGTTTGGCCATGGTGACAGGCCTTGCCTCGGTGCTGGGTGACCTCGTTGAAAGTATGGTTAAGCGCCACCGGGGTGTTAAAGATAGTGGCACCATCTTGCCTGGTCACGGTGGTGTTCTCGATAGAATTGATGGTTTAACGGCTGCTCTGCCGGTGTTCAGTTTACTACTGTCCTTATTGTACAATCGCCTTTAAATAATTCTTTGTTTAGTGTCGCCAGTAGGGCCCTCTAATTACCTGTAACCAGCATTTTTATTAATCACGCGGTCGAAGTTACTTTTGTTATGAAGCCCCTAATGCAAAATCTCACTATTCTCGGCTCAACCGGATCAATCGGTGTCAGCACTCTTGATGTTGTTGCCAGGCACCCCCAGCAATTTCAGGTTTTTGCTTTGACCGCTAACCAGCGCGTTGAAGAACTCGCCGCGCAGTGCCAGCAATTTCATCCGCAATACGCTGTTATGGGTTCGGAAGCGGCAGCGGAGCGTTTACGCTCTTTGGTCGGTAGTGATGTTGACGTGCTGTGGGGAGACGAGGGCCTGGCGCTAGTCGCGGCTCACGAAGAGGCTGATACCGTGATGGCAGCCATTGTTGGTGCGGCGGGTTTGTTGCCGACACTGGCGGCGGTTAAGGCCGGCAAAAAAGTGTTGCTAGCCAACAAAGAAGCCCTGGTGATGGCGGGGCAGTTATTTATGGATGTGGTATCTCAGTCAAAGGCGACACTCTTGCCCATCGATAGCGAGCACAATGCCATTTTCCAATGTTTACCGGCGGACTATAGCGGCCGTGAACAGGCGGGCGTGCGGCGCTTACTATTGTCAGCTTCCGGTGGTCCTTTTCGTACTACGCCGCTGACCGATTTGGCGGCAATGACTCCGGACCAGGCCTGTGCCCATCCCAATTGGTCGATGGGCCGTAAAATCTCTGTCGACTCTGCGACTATGATGAATAAGGGCCTCGAACTCATAGAGGCCAGCTGGCTGTTTGCCGTCGATGCCAGTGATATCGATATCGTTATTCATCCGCAGAGTATTATCCACTCACTGGTTGAGTATAACGACGGCTCAGTGCTAGCACAGCTCGGTAATCCTGATATGCGCACACCGATTGCTCACGCGCTGGCTTGGCCGGAGCGGATTGAATCCGGCGTTAGCTCCCTCGATTTAATTGCTATTGCCAGTCTCAATTTCGAGGCCCCCGATGAACAACGTTTTCCGGCACTGAGCTTGGCGCGAGCAGCTGCTGACAGTCGCGGCGATGCGCCGGCAGCACTGAATGCGGCTAACGAAGTAGCGGTTGAGGCTTTTTTGAATAACGCGATTGGCTTTACCCGTATCGCCGAAGTTGTCGACAGGGTGATGCAGGTGTGGCTATTGGGTGAACCTCGGGAGCTTGCTGCAGTCCAAGATGCCGATAAACGCGCCAGGGCGATGGCGCACCAAGTGATAGTAGAGCAAGCCTGATACTAATTTTTACGGTGCGCGGCTAGAAATAAGACGAGAGCGAGTGATATGGCATTTCTACAAATGGTTTTTTACACCCTGATTGTGCTGGGTGTACTGGTAACTTTTCATGAGTTTGGCCACTTCTGGGTGGCGCGACGCTGCGGAATTAAAGTTGTGCGCTTCTCCATCGGTTTCGGTACACCATTACTTCGCTGGCGTGATCGTTACGATACGGAATTTGTTATTGCTCTTCTGCCCCTCGGCGGCTATGTGAAAATGGTTGACGAGCGCGAGGGTAATGTCAGTGAAGAAGATTTGCCTTTCGCGTTTAATCGCAAATCAGTCGGCCAAAGAATGGCGACGGTAGCAGCGGGCCCCATAGCTAATTTTCTGCTTGCAGTGCTGCTTTATTGGATCGTTTATATGCTCGGCGTGCAGGGTGTTGCACCGGTCATTGGTGGGGTTAAGCCCCATTCAGTTGCTGAGGCGGCGGGTTTGGAGGCTGGGCAGGAAATTCTGGCGGTTGACGGTGAACCGACGCCAACCTGGCAAACCCTTGGTGAGCGTCTGGTGCATCGTATTGGTGATGATGGAGACATTCGTTTCACTGCGTCCTATGCCAATTCTAACTTGAAGTACGACAGTGTGGCCTCGCTTGCGGGTTGGCAGGTCGATGCGAAAGTGCCCGATCCCATCGGTAGCTTAGGCATCGAACTATATCAGCCGAAAGTATTACCCGTGGTGGAATCAGTGACGCCTGATTCCCCGGCCGATAAAGCAGGCTTTGTCAGTGCTGACCGGGTTCTATCTGCCGATGGTATAGAAATGATCGACTGGTATGTATGGGTGGAATATGTCCGCGCCAGACCAGGGGAGGCGATTGCCGTGATTGTTGAGCGTGAAGGGCAAAGCCTCGAGCTGAATGTGACACCGGGGCGCATTGAACGGGGTGGCGAAGTCTTTGGCCAGGTGGGGGTTAGTGTGGTCGCGCCCGAGTGGCCGGAGGATTTTTTCCGCGAAACCCGCTATGGGCCGGGCGGTGCTTTCATGAAAAGCCTGTCCCAAACAGGTTCGACAACACAGATGATTCTTAACTCCATCGGTAAAATGCTGACCGGCGCGCTTTCCGTCGAGCATTTAAGTGGACCGATTACCATTGCGAAGGTGGCGAGTACTTCAGCAGATTACGGCCTCGTACCTTTTCTACAGTTTATGGCCCTGCTCAGTGTCAGCTTGGGTGTTCTCAACCTATTGCCTGTGCCGGTGCTTGATGGCGGCCACTTGCTTTACTACTTTGTCGAGGCCATAAAAGGCAGTCCTGTATCCTTAGGTGTTCAGCAAGTTGGACAACAAATTGGATTGTTCTTAATTATTGGTTTGATGGTGCTGGCACTATACAATGACCTGCTACGGCTTTGAGTCGATAATTCATCTAACAACAAGAGTTACCTTACACGTCCATGAAACGACTTTTATTGCCGTTGTTACTTTGTTTGTGCCCTGCGTTCGCTTCAGCTGAAGTATTCCAAATAGAAGATATCCGTCTCGATGGCCTGCAACGGGTCTCGGCGGGCACTGTATTTGCTTCACTGCCAGTACATGCTGGTGATCTTATCGACGACGAAGGTGTCGGCGTTGCGATGCGAGCTTTGTTTAAAACGGGTTACTTTGACGATATTCACGTTGCCCGCGAAGGTGAGGTGCTGGTTGTAACTCTCAAAGAGCGCCCGGCAGTGGCTGAAATTAATATTGACGGCAACAAGGCGATTGAAACGCCCGACCTGCTAAATGCTTTGCGAGACGCAGGTGTCGCAGAAGGGCAGATTTTCAAGCAGACCGTGCTTGAAGGCATGAGCCAAGAGTTACGCCGCCAATATGTGAGTCAGGGGCGTTACGGTGCTTCGGTGGTCTCTGATGTTCAAATATTACCCCGCAATCGAGTGGCTGTTAACTTGACCATTGATGAAGGGCAGGTCGCCTCCATCAAGCACATCAATGTTGTGGGTAATAGTTTTTTTGATGACGAGACCTTAATTAAACTCTTTGAGTTGAAATCGACCGGTATGTTGTCCTGGATTTTTAATGATGACAAATACTCCCGAGAAAAACTCTCGGGTGACCTCGAGCGACTCGAGTCTTGGTATCTGGACCGGGGCTATTTAAAGTTTGCGATTGACTCGACTCAAGTATCGATTAGCCCTGATAGAGATGCTGTCTTTGTTACGGTTAATATCACCGAGGGCGATGTTTATACCGTGGGAGAGGTTGAACTTGCAGGTGAGTTGATTCTTCCCGAAGAGTTTTTGCGCCTGATGATTTTGACCCGGCCTGGCATGACGTTCTCCCAGGCCTTGATGACGCGATCAAATGAAATCATGATTCGTCGTCTTGGCGCTGACGGTTATACGTTTGCTGAGGTTGAGGCTTACCCTGATATTAACGAAGAAGATAAGACTACAAAGATCACCTACTATGTGACACCCGGCAAGCGATCCTATGTGCGGCGTATCGAGTTTCGTGGTAATACCAAAACAGATGACGAAGTATTACGACGTGAAATGCGTCAGATGGAAGGTGCTTCAGCATCTAACACTTTACTGGAGCGATCCAAGGTCAGGCTTGAACGTTTAAGTTATTTTAAACAGGTTGATATGGAGACCCGTGAAGTGCCGGGCACCGACGACCAGCTTGATGTTTTCTATACTGTGGAAGAACAGCCATCAGGTAGTGTAGGCGCTAGCCTGGGTATTGCTCAGGGTTCTGGCTTGATCCTTGGTGGTAATATTTCAGAGAGCAACTTTTTTGGTACGGGTAATGCTGTCAGTTTGGGCCTGAACAGCAGCAGTTACCGGGATAGCGCCTCGCTGTCTTTTAACAACCCCTACTTCACCAAAGATGGTGTCAGTGCTGGTTATCGCATTTCCTACACGGCGACAGATTATGGTGAGTTTGATGTTGCTGATTACACAACTGACAGTCTGAGTACGAGTGTTAATTTTGGTTATCCGCTATCAGAAACCTCGCGTATAAGCGTCGGTTTTGGCTATGAAAACCTGGAAGTTGATGTGGGATTGTTTCCAACGCTGGAAATCGTACAGTTTCTCAGAGAAAACGGTGATAACTATAAAATGTTTACCACCAATTTGAGCTGGACTCAGTCGACCTTGAACCGGGGGATATTGGCAACACGGGGTGCGTCACAACGGATTGGTGTTGAATATTCTACGCCGCTGGGTGATATGGAATACCTTAAGTTTAGTTATTCAGGGCAATACTTCCACCCTTTAACGCGTAGTTTGACACTGCATTTTAGGTCGGATCTCGGCTATGGCATTGGTTTGGGCGATACGGATCGCTTACCCTTTTTCAAGAACTACTATGGTGGTGGTTTTGGCACTGTGCGTGGCTATGAACGAAATACACTGGGCCCACAGGATACGCCAAACCCTTTTTACGGCGATGACTCAGATGCCTTCGGCGGCAATGTCAAAATTGCGGGTACGGCAGAAATTATCTTCCCGGTACCTTTTATGGCTGATAATCGCAGTGTCCAGGCTGCCTTCTTTATTGATGCAGGTAATATTTTTGATACCGAATGTAACCAGACTCAGAAAAATTGCTTTAAGCCGGAGTTCGGTGAATTGCGATATTCGGTCGGCATTGGTGGTACCTGGTTAAGTGGCTTTGGCCCAATTACCATCGCGCTGGCCAGGGCGATGAATGAGGGTGACTTTGATGAGACTGAGTTCTTCCAGTTTTCAATGGGTCAGGGCTTCTAAACACGGATAAACTATTTTTTAACAGTACTATAACGATAGAGTGGGAGAGTTAATGTGTGTAGTGTAAAACGTTTATTGTTGGTTTTGGCTTGTGTGATGAGCTTTGGTGCAGTAGCGGAAGAAAATATTGCTGTAATTGATGTTGCCAGAGCTATTTTTAGCACAGACCTTGCCAAGCAGCGACAGGAAGAAATGCAGAGCGAATCAGAATTTTCTTCTCTGCAAGCCAAATACGACAGTGTTGGTGCTGATATGCAGGCCTTACAGAAAGAAGTAGAAGGTAAAGCCTTGACCCTGTCTCAAGAGCAAGCGGGTGAGTACAAGAAAAAAATGGAGTACTTGCGTGCTGATATGGAGCTAGTTTCTCGCAAACTGCAGGCAGAAATCAAAGAATTACAGAAAAGAATTATGCAGGAGCTTCAGCCCAAAGCCATGGAAAGCCTTAAAGAGTTAGTCGAGGAAGGAAAAATCACATTGTTGCTACAGCGAGAGGCCGTAATTTCTGCGACACCAGATAAAGATTTGACCGGGAAACTGGTTGATCGTATGAACAAGAAAACCAAATAAGTAGCTATTCGATGACAAAATCCTACAGCCTACAAGAGATTGCTGATTTTCTCGGTGCCGAACTGCAGGGTGATCCAGCCTGCCGCATAAAGGGCTTAAATACCCTTGAGCATGCCGCAGCCAGTGAATTAAGTTTTCTTGCAAGTAAGGCCTATGAGCGTTTTCTGAGTACAACTGAGGCTGGTGCTGTGATTGTTGAGGCGCGTTTTGCTGAAACGTTATCTTGTAATGCATTGGTCATGGCTAACCCTTATCTCGGTTACGCCCGAATCAGCGCGTGGTTTGATAGCAGTAGAGAAACGATGAGTGGTGTTCATCCTACCGCGGTAGTTGCTAGTTCGGCGGTGTTGGGCGAAGGCGTTGCCATTGGGCCTCATGCGACCATTGGTGAACGCGTGAAGATTGATGCTGGCGCGAGTATAGGCCCTGGTGTTTCGATAGGTAATGACTCAACGATCGGCAGCGGTTCTCGCTTGTACAGTAATGTGAGTATCTACCACGGGGTTAGTATTGGCTGCAACGTGGTAATACACAGTAATACTGTTATTGGTGCTGACGGTTTTGGCTTTGCCAATGACGCCGGTAAGTGGGTGAAAATTCGCCAACTTGGCGGTGTCGAAATTGGCAACAATGTTGAGATAGGCGCCAGTACAACGATTGACCGTGGGGCTCTCGGGAATACGGTAATAGAAGACGGCGTGATTCTTGATAATCACGTACAAATCGCCCACAACGTACGTCTCGGTGAAAACACAGCCATGGCGGCTTATTCCGGTATTGCCGGAAGTACAACGATTGGTAAAAACTGTGTTTTTGCTGGACAGGCTGGAGCGGTGGGTCATATCACCGTGGGTGATGGGGTAGTGGCGATGGCTCGCTGTACTATCTCCAAGTCGACCAGTAAGGCGGGATCCTATTCTTCTGGGCTATTGATGTATGACACCCCAGTCTGGCGAAAAAATGCCGTGCGTTTTGGCCAGCTCGATGATATGGCTCGGCGCTTGAGAAAACTCGAGAAAGGTAGTCAGAAGTAGATCCATTTTCTATATTTAAGGACGTTCATGGATATTGATGAAATAAAGAAATTACTCCCTCACCGCTACCCGTTTTTATTGGTAGATCGTGTTGTCGAGATCGAGTTACATAAGCGCATACTTGCTTACAAAAATATTAGCGCTAACGAAGAAGTGTTTAACGGCCACTTCCCAGAAAGACAGATTTTCCCCGGTGTGATGATTATTGAGGCCATGGCTCAGGCCGCAGGTTTGCTGGGTTTTGCCTCGGTGAATAAACAGGAAGGTGACAACTCGTTGTATTTGTTTGCGGGTGTTGATGATGCTCGCTTTAAGCGACCAGTGGTGCCGGGTGACCGTTTGATGCTCGAGGCTGAAATTGATTCCAACAAACGCAATATCTGGCGTTTTAAATGCAGCGCAAATGTTGATGGACAACTGGTTTGTCGGGCTACTATCCTCTGTGCTCTACAGGGTGATAATGCCAAGTAAACGCGATTAGTTAGGCACGAATAAGTAGTACCGTTAAGGGGCGTACTAGGTCACAGTGCGATACTTGGATGTTGAATGGTGTGAATTGAAAATATGACAAAGATACATCCCGCAGCAATTATTGATCCCTCAGCCCAACTTGGCGAAAACGTTGAAGTTGGCCCCTGGACGCACATTGGCCCCAATGTTCAGGTTGGCGATAATTGCGTTATTCACTCCCACGTGGTGCTGAAAGGGCCAACGGTGATCGGTAAAAATAACCGCATCTTTCAGTTTTCAACCCTCGGTGAAGATACCCCTGATATGAAATTTCAGGGTGAAGAGACGCATCTCATTGTCGGTGACAATAATACCTTTCGCGAAGGTGTCACTGTACACCGAGGTACGGTGCAGGATAATGCCGAAACCCGTATTGGCAGTGATAATCTGTTTATGGCCTATGTGCATGTGGGCCACGACTGTGTAGTTGGAAATCATAATATTCTGGTAAATAACGCCTCTATATCAGGCCATATTCACGTTGGTGACTGGGTATTTCTCTCCGGGTATACGCTGATACATCAGTTCGTCAAAATTGGCTCCCATGCCTTTCTGGGTGCAGGGGCTTATCTGAATCAGGACTTACCTGCCTACGTCATGGCAGCGGGGCACCCGGCTATACCGCGCACTATTAATAAAGTGGGGCTTGAGCGCCGGGGTTTTACTAAACCGCAAATATCGGCGATTAATAAAGCCTATAAAATACTGTATCGCCAGGGTTTAAAGCTCGATGAAGCGATGACTCGTATTCTCGCCAATGAACAATACCGCGATGTATTGCAGCCCTTTATCGACTCGATTAACAATACCGAGCGCGGCATTATTCGTTAACCGTGGCTAATCGTCCTTTGCGTATTGGTATTGTTGTCGGTGAAGCCTCTGGAGACCAGCTTGGTGCAGGCTTGATAAAAGCCCTGCAAAGCTCTCACCCCGATGCCATCTTCGAAGGCGTTGGCGGTGTAAAGATGCAAGCCTTGGGCTGCACTTCCCTCTATCCCATGGAAACCCTTTCCGTTATGGGTTTTGTAGAGCCGCTGAAGCGCTTACCTGAATTACTGCGTATGCGTCGCGGTCTTGTTAAGCACTTTATCGCTCATCCCCCCGATGTCTTTGTTGGTATCGATGCCCCCGATTTTAATCTGGGCATTGAGCTGCGTTTAAAAAAGGCCGGTATTCCTACCGTGCATTACGTCAGCCCATCGGTTTGGGCCTGGCGGCAGGGGCGGATTAAAAAAATCGCTCGGGCAGTCGATCACATGCTCACCTTGCTGCCCTTCGAAGCTGACTTTTATCACCATCACAATGTCCCCGTAACCTTTGTTGGACACCCCTTGGCGGATGATTTGCCGCTAGTGCCGGACATGTCCTCTGCTCGTGCCCAGCTTAATCTGCCGAGCGATGGCCCGGTAATTGCCCTTTTACCCGGTAGCCGACAGTCAGAAGTCGCGCTATTGGGTCAGTTGTTTCTTGATGCGGCACGACTTTGCCTGAAAGCAAACCCCGAGCTGACTTTCGTGTTGCCCGCTGCTAATCCTGAGCGTCGCCAACAAATTGATGCCATGCTGGTTGACGTTGATGACTTGCCGATTACGCTGCTCGACGGCCAGTCTCATCTGGCGATGGAAGCGGCCGATGTCGTGTTACTGGCTTCTGGCACCACGGCTCTCGAAGCGATGCTGCTAAAAAAACCCATGGTAGTGAGCTATAAGGCCGGTTGGCTGACCTACGCTATTATTTCAAGAATGCTGAAAGTACCCTATGTTTCCCTGCCCAATCTTCTGGCCGATCGCGAATTGGTGCCGGAAGTTCTACAGGATGATGCTACTGCTGAAACGCTATCAATATTGTTATTAGAGCGTTTGGGTGACTCGACCCTGGCCGTGAAACTGCGCAGTGATTTCACCGAGATACATCAGCAAATAAAATGTAATGGCAATCAGAAAGCGGCTGCGGCTGTGCTTTCGATGATCGAAAAACAGGTTAAGGCCCACTGATGGCCCGGAATGATCGACAGATAGCCGTCAGCCCCGAATGGCAGAAGATTCGTTTACTCGCGGGTGTTGATGAAGTGGGCCGAGGTCCGTTGGCGGGGGATGTGGTCACTGCAGCGGTGATACTTGACCCTGAACGCCCCATTACAGGCTTGGCAGACTCTAAAAAGTTAAGCGAGAAACGACGTCAAAGTCTCTACCACGAGATTAAAGAAAAGGCCCTGCACTGGACATTGGGCAGGGCCAGTGTTGCAGAAATTGATGATGTTAATATTCTACAGGCAACAATGCTGGCCATGGTGCGTGCCGTCGATTCACTGCCCATCACACCGGCACTGGTGCTTGTCGATGGCAATCGACTCCCGCAATGGCCTTATAAAGCCGAAGCCGTGGTCGGTGGTGATGGCCGGATCGCCGCGATTAGTGCGGCATCCATCATTGCCAAGGTCACTCGCGATGCCGAACTGGCCGCACTCGATATTCAATATCCGGGCTATGGCTTTGCGGCGCACAAAGGCTACGGTACGGCACAACACCTTGCCGCCCTACAAAAACTAGGGCCGTGCCCTGTGCATCGCCAGTCCTTTCGCCCTGTCAGGGAAAGTCGCCGTTAAGACCGATTCGATGGGCGGCAGACACCGGCCCTGGCAATGATTCGAATCGCTATACTGTTTGAGTAACCTCTGGGAATTGATAAACCGTGCGTGATACCCGTCCCCTTTTATTAGACAGTGACTTCCCTGTGATACAGCGTGAAGTGCCGGAGATCTTACAGGTTAACCTCGGCTATCTTTGCAATTTGAGTTGCACCCATTGTCATGTCAATGCCGGCCCGAAGCGTACCGAGTTGATGGCGCGGGAGCAGATTGATTTGGTGCTTGAGGTACTACAGCAGCGCAACTTCAATACCCTCGATTTAACCGGTGGCGCACCGGAGATGAACCCCCATTTTCGCTATCTCGTCGAGCAGGCCCGAGCGCTGGGTATTACCGTGATTGACCGCTGTAATCTAACGATTCTTCAGGAACCCGGTTATGAAGGTCTGGCAGAATTTCTCGCCTCGCAGGGTGTTGAAATTGTCGCGTCACTTCCGTGTTACTCCGAACAAAATGTTGCAGAGCAGCGGGGCAAAGGTATATTTGAACGCAGTATCGACGCCTTGCAAACACTTAATGCGCTGGGTTATGGGCAGGGCGGGGCGCTGACATTAAACCTTGTTTACAATCCCAACGGGTCTTTTTTACCCCCACCCCAGGCAGCCCTTGAGCGAGAGTACAAAGTCCATTTGCAGCAAGATTTTAGCTTGCAGTTTGACCAGCTTTTCACTATTACGAATATGCCCATTAAACGTTATGGGGCGATGTTGCTCGCTAAGGGTGAATACGATACATACATGCAATTATTGAAAGACAATTACAGTGCCGATAATTTACAAACGCTGATGTGCCGACGTTTAATCAGTGTTGACTGGCAGGGCTATCTTTACGATTGTGATTTCAATCAAATGCTTGATTTACCCCTTCACAGGCAGGTTGATTCTCAAGAAGGGCGAGCTGAATTAATAGGCTCCGACAGTGCGCGCGCCCATTTGCGGGATTTGCTGAAAACTGATTTTACGGCACAAGCGATTACCGTCGGTGAACATTGTTACGCCTGTACCGCAGGGCAGGGTAGTAGTTGCGGGGGTTCTTTAAATGAGGAATAAATTACGCATGAACAAAGTTTCAGAGAACGATTCACTCGCTGATGAAAATGATTCGCTACCTCTTTCGATTGTTATCCCTGTGCTCAATGAAGCGGAAGAAATCTATCCTTGTCTGCGGCGTTTACAGGCGCTAAGAAAGCGGGGGGTTCAGGTTATTGTCGTCGATGGTGGTAGTGATGACGACACCATTGCCGTGGCGACACCTCTGGCCGACCAGGTGATAAGCAGTGAAAAAGGGCGAGCACGACAGATGAATGCCGGTGCCGCATTAGCCGACCGTGACTGGGTACTCTTCCTCCATGCCGACACGCGGCTGCCCGTTAACCTGCCTGATATTATGGTTGTGTGGGGGTTTACACCCTCGGTGTGGGGGTTTTTTGCGATTAAGGTAAGGGATGCCGCACCGCTGTTGCGTGTCGTGCAGTGGTTTATGAATCGACGTTCTTTTTCGACCAGTATTAGCACCGGTGATCAGTGTCAGTTTGTTAAGCGCAAGGTGTTTGAGCAAATAGGTGGCTTTGCCGATATCCCCTTGATGGAAGATATTGAAATGAGCAAGCGCCTGAAGCGTCAATCTCGCCCCCTCTATGTCAGTGCCAGGGTGGAGACCTCCGGCCGTAAATGGCAACGGGATGGTATTTGGCCCACTATTTTATTGATGTGGCGTCTGCGACTGGCCTACTTTTTCGGCACCTCGCCTCAGGCTCTCGAGCAACGCTACTATCCACCTGAAAAGCCTTAATTTAGCCATGCTGTGTTTGTGATAAAAGGCGTCTTGTGAAGGACGAATTCCCCGAGGCGCTGCTTATTCAATTCGCCAAAGCCCCGCAGTTGGGTCAGGTGAAAACGCGCATGCAGCCCGTGCTGAGCCTTGAGCAAAGCTTGGCATTGCACTGCCAGCTGGTGTTGCGCACCCATCAAACCCTCCACCGTGAAGCACTCTGCCAGACTCAGTTGTGGATGAGCGGCGAAGATAGCACTGGGTTTTTCCAAAGCCTCAAGCCTGCGCCGACAATCAAACATCAGCAGGGTAAAGACTTGGGTGAGCGCATGCACTCCGCCATTGCGACTGGTTTACAGCAGTACCAATCGGTGGTCTTAATTGGCAGTGATTGTCCGGCCATTACGAGCGACTATTTACGCGCTGCTTTACGGGCGCTCAACTCTGACGATGTTGTACTCGGGCCAGCTGCAGACGGTGGTTATGTCTTGATTGCTATGAAAAAGGCAGAGCAGGGCATCTTTGAGAATGTGGACTGGAGTACGCCCCGTGTGTTGGCGCAAACCCGGAGAAACTTGGCGGCTCTGAGCTTATCCTGCCTTGAATTGCCCGTGCTTAATGATATTGATCGCCCTGAGGATCTTCGACATTGCCAATGGTTCGCGATGCCACAGAAATAACTTATGAGCAGTAGTTCTTTTTATAAATTTAACTTCCTTGACGACCGGAGTTTATAGGGCTATTTTTCGCCCAACTGGCCTTTGCGTAATACCGCTATCGCGCCAGCAGTCGACGTACTTTGTTGGGTCAAGCTTTGTTTAACCGATTTTTTGACAAGCATAGACCCCGCTCGGGCGTTTCCAATTAATGGTATCGAGGTTGGGAGATTTCGGTATGAGTGATGATGATTTTGATGGGCTGGAAGAGCCCTACAGTGAACCCAGGGGCGAGCTTGCCGAACCCCGTGAGGACAAGCAAGCCAGCGCTATTTCCAGCGAGCAGCGACGACGCCTCGAAGAAAAGTTAGAGCAACGCCGTCTCGAACGCCAACTTGCTGATTACGAGTTTGATTAAGTGCTGTTGACTCGCCTACAGGCCCTGTTCAGCTCGCGCTAAGCTACCTGCACCGATAGTGCTTTTGAGGCATAATGCGCCCTTTATTTATGGGGGGCTTTGCGTTTGTCGTCGCAAGCACTGTTGGAGTTTCAAGCGCTGACTTTTGAGCGGGATGACTGGCCTCTGTTCAGTGACCTGTCCGGTGCCATTAAGGTGGGCGAAATCCTCCAAATTACCGGCCCCAACGGCTGCGGTAAAACTACTCTGTTACATATTTTGGCGACGATTCAGCCCATCAATGTCGGTACTTTGCGCTGGAAGGGCAGTGATATCAGCCAGTGCCATCAGTCGTATTTAGCCGATGTCGCTTTCATCGGACACAAGCCTGGCCTTAAGTTATCTCTTACGCCCCGTGAAAACCTGCAATGGCTGAGTAAACTCCAGCCGCTGAATCGCTGCACAAGCGCTGAAGCTCTGGCCCGTATCGGGCTGGCTGGTTTTGAAGATGTGCCCTGTTACACCCTGTCTGCCGGTCAGTTACGCCGTGCGGCACTCGCGGTATTGTGTATGACCCAAGCCCGGCTGTGGTTACTTGATGAGCCGCTGACGGCCCTGGATGTACAGGGTATTGCCGATCTCGAAACCCTGTTGCTTGCTCATGTCGAACAGGGTGGGGCGGTTGCCTTAAGCAGCCATCAAGCACTGACAAATCCCGCCGTTCGTACCCTGGCACTGGATGCTATGGCAGAGGCTGAGCTTTAAGATGACGACGCTGAGTGGTGCTTTCTTCGGTGTAATTCATCGCGATTTGTCTATCGCCATGCGTCACCGTGGCGACTTGCTCAATCCGCTGTTTTTTTTCCTGATTGTCGTCACACTCGTGCCCCTGGGGATTAGCCCCGAACCTGCTCGGCTGGCGGCAATGGCACCGGGCATGATCTGGATTAGCGCCTTATTGGCCACATTACTGGCCCTCGATAATTTATTTCAGGCCGATTTTGCCGATGGTTCTTTGGTGCATTTAATGCTCAGTCCCCAGCCTTTGTGGTTGTTGGTGCTGGCGAAAATTATTGCCCACTGGTTGGTGACGGGTTTACCGGTGGTTTTATTCTCGCCCTTACTCGGCTTAATGTTGTCACTGCCTGAAGCGGGTTTCCTGCCCCTGTTACTAGGGCTAACACTGGGCACAGCGGTGTTTAGTTTGCTGGGTGCCGTCGGAGCCGCGCTCACGGTGGCCCTGCATAAAGGCAGTGTTTTGTTGTCATTACTGGTCATGCCGCTCTACGTGCCAGTATTGATTTTTGGCACTAGCGCCGTGCAACGGGCGGTTGACGGCATGAGCTACGGCGGTGTGATGGCGATGTTGGCGGCAGCGTCGGCCTTTACTTTATTGATCGCGCCCTTTGCGGCAGCGGGTGCACTCAAAGTCGGTATTAACGGCTAATCGACGTTTAGGCGATTAGCGCTAACAGGACATTACATATGTGGCAGTGGTTTCATAAATTGGGTTCGCCGCGCTGGTTCTATCACATTAGCGGCAAATTTCTGCCCTGGCTGGCCCTGGCTTCCGTCGTGCTCATCGTGACAGGTGTGGTTTGGGGGCTGGCTTTTGCGCCGCAGGATGCACGGCAGGGCAATAGCTTTCGTATTATTTACATTCATGTGCCTGCGTCATTTTTGGCCCTTGCCGGTTATTATGTGATGGCGGCGGCAGGAGCCGTTGGCATGATCTGGAAAATGAAGCTGGCCGATATGGTGATGGTCGCGGCTGCGCCACTGGGTGCTGCATTGACCTTTATCGCCTTATTTACCGGTGCAGTCTGGGGTAAGCCAACCTGGGGTACTTACTGGATTTGGGATGCGCGAATCACCTCTATGCTGGTGCTGTTGTTTCTGTACATTGGTATTATTGCTTTGTCCCGTTCCTTTAGTACCCGGGAAACATCTGCGCGGGCCTGCGCGATTTTAGCTCTGGTGGGCACGGTGAATATCCCCATCATTTATAAGTCGGTGGACTGGTGGTACACCCTGCACCAGCCCGCGACGATTAAAATGACGGGGGCGCCATCGATGCACCCCGATATGTTTAAACCACTACTGGTGATGATTCTCGGCTTTTACTGCTTCTACGCACTGGTATTGTTACTGAATACGCGCACAGAGATTCTCCTGCGTGAAAGCCGTACTACCTGGGTTAAAGAGCTTGCTGAGCCGAAGTAGGTTTTTATGAGTGCCCCGCGAATCACACCCCGAGAAATACAGAGAAAATAACCAATGTTCCAATTTGAAAATTTCGACGCATTTATCGCAATGGGTGGCCACGGCCCCTACGTCTGGGCTGCTTATGGCCTTAGTTTGACAATAATGGCCGGGTTGGCGCTTGCGCCCCTGCGTCGCCAGCGAGCACTGCTTGCCGATTTACGTCAACGTCTGCAGGCACAGCGACAGAGAGGGCAGAATTAATGAAGCCAGCACGCAAACAACGTTTACTGATCGTGGTGTTTATTGTGGTGATTGCGGCACTTGTCGTCGGATTACTGAGTTACGCTCTGCGGGAAAATATAAATTTGTTTTATACCCCGTCGCAGGTTGCGGCGGGCGAGGCGCCCACTAACGCGCAGATCCGCGTCGGCGGCATGGTGGTGGTCGATAGTTTGCAGCGGGCGTCGGATTCTCTGGATAGTACCTTTCTGGTTACCGATGGCACGGCTACACTGCTCATCCATTATTCGGGTATTTTGCCCGACCTATTCGCCGAGGATGAAGCGGCTGTTGCAACCGGCGCACTCGGTGATGACGGAGTGTTTGTCGCCCAGCAAGTCCTGGCCAAGCACGATGAAGAATATACGCCGCCCGAAGTCGCCGATGCGATGCAGCAAGCGAAAGATAAAAAAGCGAAAGCGGCGTCTGCTACGACTAAGCAAACTGACATCAATCCAGAAAACACCCCCAAGGCTGCCTACTAATGGTCGCCGAGCTGGGCCACTTCGCCCTCATCCTGGCCTTTTGTCTGGCCTTCGCCCAGGCACTCATTCCATTGGCGGGAACACTCGCGAACAAAGCCTTATGGATAGGTACAGCTCGACCACTGAGTTGTGGCCAATTTGTCTTTGTCGCTATCAGCTTCGCCTGTCTGGTGACACTTTTTTTACAGGATGATTTTTCCGTTGCCTATGTCGCCAACAACTCGAATTCGCTTTTACCCTATTACTACAAGGTTAGCGCTGTGTGGGGAGCCCACGAGGGATCACTACTACTTTGGGTGTTGATACTGGCAGGCTGGACGCTAGCTGTCGCTATTTTTAGTCGTACCCTGCCAGCCGATATGGTGGCGCGAGTGCTGTCGGTGATGGGCATGATTGCCGTGGGCTTTTATTTGTTTATGTTGCTCACCTCCAATCCCTTCGAACGTCTGCTGCCGTTCCCTCCCGTAGACGGTAAAGACCTCAATCCGCTACTACAGGACATTGGCCTGATTATTCATCCGCCCATGCTGTACATGGGATATGTCGGTTTTTCGGTGGCTTTCGCCTTTGCCGTCGCCGCATTATTAGCCGGCCGCATGGACTCCGCCTGGGCGCGCTGGACTCGCCCCTGGACTAACGCGGCCTGGTCGTTTTTGACGGTCGGTATTTTCCTCGGCAGTTGGTGGGCCTATTACGAACTTGGCTGGGGTGGCTGGTGGTTTTGGGACCCGGTTGAAAATGCATCCCTAATGCCCTGGCTAGCCGGCACGGCCTTAATCCATAGTTTGGCGGTTTCTGAAAAACGCGGGCTGTTTCGCAGCTGGACTTTACTGCTGGCCATACTCGCCTTTTCCCTGAGCTTATTGGGCACCTTTCTGGTGCGCTCTGGGGTGCTGACCTCGGTTCACGCTTTTGCCAGCGACCCCACGCGAGGCGTGTTTATTCTGGCTTTTCTTGGGGTGGTGATTGGTGGTTCGCTGTTGCTCTTTGCGCTGCGCAGCTCAACTATTGGTGCGAAAGCGAGCTTTGGCTGGTTGTCTCGCGAGGCCGGCATATTACTCAATAACGTACTACTCGTGGTCACGCTGGCGATGGTGCTGTTGGGCACACTGTATCCCCTGGTGGCCGATGTATTGGGTTGGGGGAAAATTTCCGTAGGCCCGCCGTATTTCAATTTCTTCTTTGTTCCCCTTGGGCTATTGCTCATCCTGTCGATGGGGATTGGTGCCAACCTACAATGGAAGCGCCAAAGCACGGGTAGCTTGCTTAGCCTGTTAAAAGCGCCGGTCGTTATTAGCCCCGTGCTGGCTGTGCTGTGGCTTGTATTAGCAGGCTGGGATTTAAAAGTGGCCTCGTTACTGGGGTTAACCGCCGCTTTATGGTTGAGCCTTTTTACCTTGCAAGATATCTGGCAAAAATCGTCATATTCGGGTGGTCGTCTAGCGGGACTCAGTCGTTTGAAACCGGGTTATTGGGGCATGATTGTTGCCCATCTCGGTATTGCCGTGCTCGCCATCGGTATCACTTTAACCAGTAATTACAGTGACCAGCGGGACGTGCGTCTGGTTACCGGTGAGCGAATTCAGGTTGCCGGTTATGACTTTCTGTTTCAGAGCGTTGAGCAAGTTCGTGGCCCCAATTACATCGCCCAACAGGGCAGCTTCGCGGTTTTTACAACTGCTGATGACGCCGACGCTGAGCCTTTTACCACCTTGCGGCCAGAGAAAAGGCGCTACCTGGCGACCGGAAATATGATGACCGAAGCTGATATCGACGGTGGGCTGTTCCGCGATCTGTATGTGGCCTTGGGCGAACCTTTGGGTGATGGTGCCTGGTCGGTACGGGTGTACGTCAAACCCTATATTCGCTGGATCTGGTTGGGTGCAATGATGATCGCACTGGGTGGTGTTATTGCGGTTTTCGACAAGCGTTACCGTAAAGTGAAGGTCAATAGCTCAGCATCTGTTAATTCGGCACCTGTTAATTCAGAGCCGAAGGAATCAACACCCGCTTTAGTACGCGCCAGTAAGGACAGTTAAGCCTGTGGACAGAGTTAAACTTTTTATACCGTTAATTATTTTTGTAGTGCTCGCCGCCATGTTGTATTGGGGGCTAGGGCGCGACCCCAATGCCATGCCATCGGCTTTAATTAGTCGCCCGGTGCCCACCTTTCAATTACCAGAGTTAGGGCAATTAAAAGATACTGAGGACACTAGCCTGGTGGTAACCGGTCAGCCTGAAATACTTGATGAAACACTGTTTCTCGGCCAGGTATCCCTCTTAAATGTGTGGGCCACCTGGTGTGTTTCCTGCCGGGTAGAGCATCCCTATTTACTCGATATTGCCGAGACTGGCGTGCGAATTATTAGCCTTAATTACAAAGATGAGGTTGAGGCTGCGCAACAGTGGTTGGAAAAATACGGCGACCCCTATGAGCAAACAATTTCAGATCCCACGGGGGGGCTAGGTTTAGATTTAGGCGTTTTTGGTGCGCCCGAAACCTATTTAATTGATCATCTCGGGGTGATTCATTACAAGCACGTTGGTGTCGTTGACGACAGAGTTTGGCGTACGACATTACAGCCAAAGTATCAACAGTTACGCAATGCCTTACCCGAGGCTGAAAAATGATTGTTGAGCCACAAAGAAACGCTTCGGTCTATTTTCTTCGGGGTCGATTCGTCACTTTAAAAAAGGCAACATTACTCTTATTACTGAGTGTTTTGTCTTTCAAGCCCCGCCTTGAGCGAGCGCTATCAGTACTTGGTGGCTGAGTACCGCTGCCCGAAATGTCAGAATCAAAATCTGGCGGAATCAAATTCCCCCATTTCCATCGACCTGCGCACTGAGATTCGCCGCTTGCTTGAAGAGGGCGCCAGTGATGCGCAGATCAGTGATTATCTCGTTGCACGCTACGGTGAGTTTGTCCTCTACCGGCCCAAAGTGAAGAACAGTACGTATTTACTGTGGTTGGCTCCCGCCGTGTTATTACTGCTGGGTTTATTGGTTATTGTCTTTATTGTGCGGCGGCAAAAGCGTGCTGTGAATACTTCGAAAACAGCCTTAAGTAGCACAGAGCAAGCGGCCTTACAGGCTTTGTTAGGCACGGCGGAAAAGCAGAATGATAAAACAGTGAACCCCAATGAGGCTGAATCAAAGTGACTTTCTGGTTGGTAATAAGTGCCTTTTTGGTAATGGCGCTGAGTTTTTTACTCTATGGTTTTTTGCCCGCCGTTAAACGACGTCGCAATGAAATACTGCTGTCTGGCGCTGTTAATCAACAGCAGGACGATCAACAGCAACAATTAAATATCGGCCTTTTTCGCGAACAACAAGCGGTGCTCGATAGCCAGCGGGATGCCGGCACCCTGGGTGATAGTGAATATGCCGAATTACTCGCCGATGCACAAAGACGTTTGCTACAAGATGTAAAAGGGAGCGGGGAGAACAGCACAGCCCCTGCTTCAATAGCCGATGGGCAGGGCGGTAGCTGGTTGTTGATTGTGACGGCTTTTGTCGTGCTGAGCTTCTCGCTGTTTCTCTACAATTATCTGGGTGCCGCTAATGATATGGACATTGCTCGGCTGATTAAACAAAGCCAGAGCCAGCAAGCGGCGGGGCAAACTAATAAAGGTGCCGTCGCCAATCAATTACACGCGGCGCTAAAGAAGGGCACGCAAGCCAGCCCCGACAATATTTATTACTGGGTACTGCTAGCGCGACTAGAGCAGGAGCGTAAAAACTTGAACGCGGCTGCTGCGGCCTATAAAAGCGCTTTAATCGTCGCCCCAAATGACGCCAATATTCATGGAGAATTGGCCCAGGTATTATTTTCCCTGGCGGACAATATGCCCACGGCCGAGATGCAAGCTCACGCTAGTCAAGCACTAGCCGCTGACCCTACGAATGCTAGCGCCCTCGGTTTATTGGGTATAGCCGCTTTCGCGCAGCAAGACTACCGTGCGGCAGCTACTTATTGGCAGGGCGCGTTGCAAAATACACCGCCCATGTCGAGTAGCGCCACAGCCTTACGTTCGGGTATTAGCCGTGCCAAAGCCTTATTGGGTGAAGATGTTAGTGACTGGTCGATGAGTCTCAATATCTCATTGCCCGTGCCAATCGTTGCCCCCGCAGATGCCACCGTATTCATCTATTTGCGCGAGTGGCAGGGCATGCCCATGCCACTGGTTGCCCAGCGTGTAAAAGTGGCCGACTTGCCCTTAACCATTAAGTTTGACGACACCATGGCGCTATCGCCCGAGCGACTGCCTAGTAGTATTCCTCAGATTGAAGCTGTGGCGCGCATCGCTATGTCGGGTAATCGACAATCGAGCAGTGGTGATTTAGAAGGGCGCTTGGGGCCATTAACGACGGAAGAAATAAAGCAGGCGCTACATCTTGAAATTAATAAACGCTTGCCATAACACAGGCGTTACTGGTTAAAAGTGAGTGATTAAATGATCTGGAATATCTATCTATCGGGTGAAATACACACCGACTGGCGACAACAATTAAAACAAGGCTGTGAGGCGCACAATTTATCGGTTGTCTTCACCTCCGCTGTTACCAATCATGAAGCCAGTGACAGTGCGGGCGATGTACTGGGTGGCGAAGAGAGCGGTTTCTGGCGTGATCACAAGTCAGCAAAAGTGAATGCCATACGTACAAAAAACCTGATTGAAAATTGTGATTTGGCTGTCGTACGTTTCGGTGATAAGTATAAACAATGGAATGCAGCATTTGATGCGGGTTACTGCGCAGCACTGGGTACGCCCTACATTACTCTGCACAACGAAGATGTGATTCACCCTCTTAAAGAGGTTGATGCTGCAGCGATGGCGTGGGCATCGACACCCGAGCAAGTGGTCGAAATACTCAAATACGTGATTAGTCAGGCGTGAATATCAGCACCTCAATTCAATGAAAAAAACCGATAAGAAAAATGAAAAGCTAATTGTAGAAGCGCTGACTGCGGTGTGTGATATCGCCATCAGTCAAGTGCCTGGCTTCCAATGGCTAACGCACCTGGTTAATTACAGTCGCTTTCCTGACTCGCTGACAGTGGTTTGTGTCTTTGCGACTAAGAATGATTTAAACCAGGTATTACTGGCGAAGCAGGATGATTTCTTGCGCAGTGTAATTCGCGAAAAATTAAGTGCAGTGAATATCCCGATAAAAGATATCGCCCGGCAAGTCCGTTTTGATAGCGAAGAAGCCTGTGACATTGAGCATGGCGGTCGTTGGCAGGAACGCTTTAAATAATTCGTTGGATCTCCTGTTTGCCTGGAAATCCTGGAAAGTGATGCTTTTACAGAAGATTAAACCTTCCTGGCTGTAATTAAATAGAAGGGGGTTTCCAGATCAATTGTCTGTATCTCAATATTGCTGAAACCGGCAGACATTAGCAGGTTTCGGTAAATATCAGCGGGGCGATAAGAGCGGAAAAACAACAGGGTTGAGATACTGCCGTAAGCGGGACTGGTTGTAAAAGGCGGGATGGGGGCGCGCTCAAAAATAAGTAATTCACCATTGCTTTTCAGGCTGTCGTGGGCCTGCTCGATGAAGCGCTGACAAGCCTCCACGGGCCAATCGTGGAGTATGGATTTAAAGGTCACCAGACATTGGTTTTCGGGCAGTCGATCTACTAGCGCATCACCGGGAATAAAATGAATGCGCGAAGCCTGGGGATGACTGCTGACGTGCTGGGTTCCTACTTCACAAACCACGGGCAGGTCGATGACGGTGGCTTGTAGTTGCGGGTATTGAGCAGTGATCTGTAAAACAAATTCACCGCTATTACCGCCAATATCCATAATATTTTGATAAGCGGAGAAGTCGTGATGAGCCAGACAGGCACCGGCTTCATAGCGGGTCAGGGTGCTGGTCAATTTCATCCAGCGTGCGGTAAAGCGAACGTTTTCCGGTGTGCTGTGCAGTGCGCGGTGATAATCAAATAGCTCGAATAAATGTGAGCACTGCATGAATTCCCCTTCGTCGCTCAAAAAGGTGTCGATGTGCTCAAGTAGGTCAGGGGCGAGAAGGTTGGCAAAGAAGATTTTGGCTTCCAATAAATCGCGGTAATACAGTGCTTCTATGAAAGCGTCAGTAAGTTCAAAGTACTCTGCTGATTCTTTGACGACATTACTTTGAATGAGGGCGCTTAATAGAAATTGTAGCCCTGGGCCATCAGTTGCAGTGGCTTTTTGTAAGTTTGATAAGTTGCTGGGGGCTTTGGCGAGTGTGTCGATTAAGCCCTTGTCGAAGGCACCTTTCAGTAACTGAGTTTGCATGAAATCCTGTAGATATTGATCTATGCGCAGATAGTCTCGGTAGTCTTTCATTATGATTGTTCCGCCATACTGGCCTGGTATTTGGCAAAAGCGGCAAGAGCTTGTTTGGTAAGGGCATCTACATTCTGTTGGCCGTCAAGAATGACATCGGCAGCCGAAGAGAGGCGCTGGGCTTGTTGTGCCAGGGTGGCGCGAACGCTTTGTTGATAGTTTGTCAGATATTCCATCATCCATTGTATTTGCTGTCGGTGGTGCCCTTCTTCTCCTGCTAAAAAATCCTGACAAAAAGCCTGGATATTGCGTGCAAGTGCTATATCAAGGGGTGTTTCGAGCCAAATCATAAAGTCGATGTGCTGGCCAGTGGCGCGGTGTTCACGGCCGAAGTGGGTTTCAAAAATAATCGGGCCTGCTGCTGTACTGGGCTTCTTTTGCCCTGAAATCTGTAGGGTTTTTCCTCGTTTTAAATCGGCAAGATCATTGTCGAGTTGAGGGATTGTAAACGTGTTGTAATCGGCCTCACCCTCCATCCATTGTTCAATGTCTTCAATCGCCTGGTCGGTAAAGCTTTGGTATTGGTCGATATCAATGCGTACGACAGGGTTAGTGCCGGGTATAAATTCATTGCCATCAGTGAATGCTCTAGCAAGGAGTTCGGCAAGGGTACTTTTACCACTACCCGGTGATCCGCAAATGGCAATAATGAAATTGTTATTCTGCATTGTGGCCTCTAAATACAGTACTTTTTAGCATGATACGGGCTATAGTTTGATTTCGGAATGTTTATAATATTCTGCTGGAGTGGGGCCGCTGATAGCGAACTGATTGTTTGCCGTATTTGGCTTGAAATAAAGCCATCCTCCCCTTGATGTAAACCCTTCGTTCAATGAAACAGCTGGAGATTCTTTTTTTAATATGAATCAGATTAAGTACGAAGATAAAGCGACTTATCAGGCCATCCATACACCCGAGCAAATTGCTAATCGTTTACAGAGCGGCCCTAGTTCCGTCTACCTCAAAGATTTTGTCTACGGCGCTGTCGATGGTGCGGTGACTACCTTTGCCGTTGTCGCGGGTGTTGCCGGTGCAGGAATGTCAGCTGGGGTGATTATTATTTTGGGCTTTGCCAACCTGCTAGCTGACGGTTTTAGTATGGCCATCAGTAATTATTTAGGTACTCGTGCAGAAAACCAGTTTCGTGCAGAAACCCGCAAGCACGAGCAGGATGAAATTCATAAATGGCCGGAGGGTGAACGGGAAGAAGTACGGCAAATTTATGCCATGAAGGGTTTTGAGGGTGAATTGCTCGACCAGGTTGTCGAGGTGATTACGGCTGACCACGAGCGCTGGATTGATACCATGCTGCAGGAAGAGCACGGTATGACACTGCAAGACCATCATCCGGGTAAAGCGGGCTTTGCCACTTTTGTAGCCTTTTCTTTAATCGGACTCATTCCACTATTGCCTTATCTCTTCAACTGGATAAAGCCTGGTTCGGTGGCGGATGCTTTTTTCTGGAGCTCAGCTCTAACGGCGGCTGCTTTTTTATGGGTAGGGGCGGTGAAGGCTCGCTTTGTTAATCAATCACGATTGATTGGTGCCTTCGAAACAGTGGGTATTGGTGGTGTCGCCGCTGTGCTGGCCTATGGTGCAGGTGTATTGTTGAAAGGGTTGGTCGAATAACTGTCTTTTGGTGCTGCCATAACCGTGTCGTTACTTTTTAATATTGGGGGGCTCTGTTCATTGATGGTTGGTGTTTGATGAGGCCAATTGAAAGTAAGCAGGCGATAGCAATAAAAGCCGATGAGGCTAGCATGCAAGCTTCCAGACCTTGCCATTGATAAATCAAACCCGAGAGCAGAGAGCCCGCTAAACGTCCGGCGGCATTAGCCATGTAGTAAAACCCCACATCAAGTGAAACCCCATTGCGCTGGGCATAGGCGACGATAAGGTAGGAGTGTAGGGATGAATTTATCGCGAATAATATTCCATACACAGCCAGGCCAATAATTAAAATGGTTGCCGGTGCCGCTAGTGTGTAGTGCAGAGATAGGGCTATTGCAGCGGGAATCAGGCAGAGGGGTAATATCCAGTGCAGGGCTGTTTTGCCATCGGGGCTTTTACTTTGACCTCGTTGGGTCAGCTTTGGTGCTATTGATTGCACTGCACCGTAGGCGATAATCCATAGGGCTAATAGACTGCCAACGGCGGTGTGGCTCCAGCCAAGTACGCTTTGTAGGTAGACGGGCAGGGCGACGACAAACCAGATGTCTCTGGAACCAAAAAGAAAAAAGCGCGCTGCTGAAAGCCGGTTTATTGCGGGGCTTTTTGAAAATAACTCACGAAACTTTGGCTGGTACTGGCTTTTACCCATGCCGCGATCGAGGAATAGAAAGCTGGCAATGCAGACCAGCATCAGGCCAATAAATAAAACCAGAATGGCGGAGCGAAAGCCAATGCTGGAGAGAAGCAGCGCACCGATAAAAAAGCCTACGCCTTTTAAGGTGTTCTTTGATCCCGTTAACAGGGCAACCCAATGGTAAAGCTTGCTTTGGGCATTGTCGGGCAACAGCAGTTTAATACTGCTTTTCGCACTCATTTTATTCAGATCTTTGGCAATGCCCGATAGCGCCTGGGCGGCCATCACATAAAAAACCGAGAGCCAGGCGGGGTCAGCTAACAACATGCCCAAGGCAAGCATTTGCAGGACCAGTCCAATATGCAGGGTGGTGTTGAGTCCGGTGCGAGCGGCTAGCCAGCCACCGAATAAATTCGTCACCATGCCGAAGAATTCGTAAAACAAAAATAGTGCGGCGACTTCAAAAGGGCTGTAACCCAATTGGTGAAAATACAGTACAACCAACATGCGCAGGGCACCGTCGGTGAGGGTAAAACCCCAATAGCTCAGGGTTACCATAATGTACTGGCGTAGGCTGTGGCTCATCATAGTGGTGTTATCAAGCGGCTTTGATAGAAAGCCCAACTTTTACAGCTAGCTCCATCATGCGATTGACGTAGCCAATTTCATTGTCGTACCAGGCGAGGATTTTCACCTGGGTTTTATTGATCACCATGGTCGATGGGGCATCGATAATGCTGGAGCGAATATCGTCGGTGTAATCGACAGAAACTAAGGGTATTTCTTCGTAGCCCAAAATGCCGCTTAACCTACCATTTGCGGCCTCGAACAAAGCCTTATTCACGAACTCGACGCTGGTTGGCGTTTCAACTTCAAACACACAGTCGGTCAACGAGGCATTAGCCAGTGGCACTCGCACGGCAATGCCATTAATCCGACCCTTTAATTCAGGGAATATTTCCGCAATGGCGGTGGCAGAGCCAGTGGTGGTGGGGATTAACGACAACCCACTGGCACGCGCACGGCGCAAGTCACTGTGGTATTCGTCGAGAATACTTTGGGTGTTGGTGATGTCGTGAATAGTGGTAATGCTGCCGTGCTTAATGCCCAGTTCTTTTTGAATGACATCAATTACCGGTGCCAGGCAGTTAGTGGTACACGATGCCGCTGTAACAATATCGTGTGTCTGCGCATTGTAGAGATGATCATTAACACCCATGACAATATTCAGGGTGCCATCTTTTATGGGTGCGGAGACGACAATTTTTTTAATGCCGCTATCTTTACCGGTAGTCTCGAGTAGAGGTTCCAGCGCTTGTTTTGATTTGAATTTACCCGAGCATTCAAGCAGTAAATCGACATTCCGCTCGTTCCAGGGAGACGCCGTTAAATCGGTGTTTTGCGAATAAGTAATGGCTTTGCCATCAATAATAATCTTGTCACCATCAACGCTAACGTCGTGGGGCCAGGTGCGATGAATAGAGTCGTATTTTAGCAAATGGGCTGCAGTGGCAATATCGCCCGCTGGCTCGTTAATATGCACGAACTCCAGCTCTGGCCAATCACATGCGGCACGTAGGGCCAGACGACCCATGCGGCCAAAACCATTTATTCCAATTCTGATCGTCATTTTACTGGCCCTTGATAGATCTATTACGTACTAGCTGTATTAAAAACGCATATACGCATAAGCAAATGTACTGTTTTGAAATAGTGCCTTGTAATGAATGTAAATCGCTTAACGAGCGGTTTCCCTCACGTTAAAGGTCGTCAGCTACAGTCTCTATTGGCACAGGTGCTGAACTGTTTTAGATCGCTTTGCAATGAGGGCGAACTCTCACCGGATTGGTGAAATAAGGCTAACAACTTATCAATAAAAGGTGACACTTTAATGACCTTATAGTAAACCCAGACGCCTGCGCGGCGGGTGCTGAGCAAACTGTTATTGCGCAGATAGGCCAGGTGGCGAGACACCACGCTTTGCGACAGCCCCAGCGTGTCGACAATATCGCAGACACAAAGCTCACCCTTGTCGAGTAGTAGAAAGAGGATACGCAGGCGCACGGGTTCTGAGAGGCACTTAAACAGGCTGCTATATTCGTCAGTATTCATGGCGCAACTATATTTGCCTAGCCAAATATAGTCAAGGTGTCTTTAGACTTCAAATAACGCAACCTATTGTTGTAAATAAAGATCTATGGGGCTATAAAGTTGTGACATTTAATACTTGCTAGCGCTCTGGTTGGAATATGCCCCAAATCACCCCTTTGATTGCGACTTTGAAAAAACAGCTGAAAGCCCACGGTAAGACGTATGCTGATGTGGCTGCGTTATTACAGTTAAGTGAGGCGTCTGTTAAACGCCTGTTTGCCGAGCAGAACTTTACGCTGCACAGGCTTGAATGTATCTGTCACATGATGGGGCTCGAGATTTCAGATCTGGTGCAAAATATGACCAGCGAACAGCAAAAGATTGTTCAGCTTAGCCTGGAGCAGGAGGCAGAAATTGCCGCTGATCTACTGCTGTTAATGATTACGGTTTGTGTGATCAATGGTTATAGCTATGAAGAATTACTCGAGCAGTATGATATTCCAGCCCATGACTGCATTCAAAAGTTAGCGCTGCTGGATCGTCTGAAAATTATCGACTTGCTACCGGGCAATCGTATCAAGCTACTTGTTTCCCCAAATTTTTCCTGGCATGCCAATGGTGCTATTCAGCAGTTTTTTCAGGAAAAGGTCGAACAAGATTTTTTCAATTCTCGTTTTGATAAAGAGCATGAGCAGTTGATTGTCGTCAATGGTTTGCTGTCAAAAGCCAGTAACGCGGAGTACCAGAAAAAAATTCGCACGTTGGCCAATGAGTTTAATCACCTGGCACAAAAGGATAAGTCTCTACCCATGGAAAAAAAGCATGGTGCGAGTGCTGTGTTAGCGATTCGTCAGTGGCAATTCGGCTTGTTTGAAGCCTTTAAAAATAACACATAGCAGCACATATCTACCGAAGTAGCAGTGGGTAAGCCATCCGGTATTATCTGCCGCTACTTTTTTGCTAACGCTGTTCATCAAAACCCGGTCGTACCAGACTCCCTCTCGCCATAGATTTGGCCTGGTTTATTTATCCATAGAGGGCGTCACCATGAAGCGTAAAACACTGTTAAAAATACTCTGTACCACCATCCCCCTGTTGCTCAGTGGCTGGAGCAATGCGGCGGGTTTATTGAAACCCGTTAATAGCGGGTTAGCCGATCTGGAAATCCGTGAGCATCATGTTGATGTGCTGATTGAAGACGGTTATGTCACCACATCTGTGGAGCAAGTTTTTCATAACCCCAGTGTTAATGATTTGGAGGCTATTTATTCCTTTCCTGTACCAGAGTCCGCAGCAGTGGGCGAGTTTACTTACTGGATCGATGGCAAGCCGGTGATCGGTGAGGTTGTTGAAAAGCAAAAAGCGCGAAAGATTTATGAAGAGGAAAAGGCCGCTGGCCGGAAAGCGGCGATAGTCGAGAAGGACGGCTATAAAACCTTTGATATTAGTATTTACCCGGTACCAGCGCAGGCCGATGTCAAAATACGTTTGGTGTATGTGCAGGCAGCGCACGTCGATACCGGTGTTGGCCGTTATCTCTATCCACTAGAGGAGGGCGGGGTCGATGATGCCAAGCTCTCGTTTTGGTCGCGCAATGAAGTGGTGACAGAAAAGTTCAGCTTTAATTTACGCTTTCGTTCGAGTTATCCCATTGATGCTCTGCGCCTGCCCAACCACCCGGGTGCCCTTATACAACAAGTGGCTGAAGATGAGTGGACTGTGGCCCTTCTTAATCATCAAAGCAGGAATCATCAAGACGGCAACCATCAAGACAATAAGCAAATAGAATTGCAAGAGGGTGGCAGCGCTGTCATAGACAACGAAACAGGGGGCAATTTTACTGAGGACAAGCCAACAACCGGCATGTCGCAAAATGTTGTTTCCCTGTCTCAGGACATACTGGTTTACTGGCGACATAAGGAAGGCCTGCCCGCGACATTGGATTTGGTGACCTACAAGCCCGATGCTACTGGTCGGGGTACCTTTATGCTAACGCTAACCCCCGGCGGTGAATTAGGGAAAATAACCCAGGGCAGTGATTGGGTGTTTGTGCTGGATATTTCAGGCTCAATGAAGGGTAAATACGCCACTCTGATTGAAGGCGTTAGGCAGGGCTTGGCGAAGCTGCGCCAGGATGATCGTTTTAAAGTGGTGTTGTTTAATAACACCAGTGTTGATCTCAGTGGTGGTTTTCAAGAGGCTTCTCCAGCAAACGTCAATACTGTATTACAGCAACTTGAAAACTATAGTGTGGGCGGCGGAACCAATCTTCATGGTGGTTTAGTTGAGGGTTTAAATGGCCTTGATGCCGACCGTCCCACCGGTGTCATTCTGGTAACCGATGGCGTTGCCAATGTGGGTGAAACGGGTAAAAAAGAATTTCTTAAATTACTCAAAAATAATGACGTGCGTTTGTTTACTTTTATTATGGGCAATAGTGCCAACAGGCCCCTGCTGAATGAAATGACCGAGGTGTCGCAGGGCTTTGCGATTTCTGTTTCTAATGCCGATGACATTGTTGGTCAAATACTGTTGGCAACCAGCAAATTGACCCACCAGGCCTTTCGCGATGTTGAACTCCGCATCAATGGCGTCAAGGTTAAAGATATGACGCCGGAGAAAATTGGCAGCCTCTATCGGGGTGAGCAGCTCAATGTCTTTGGCCATTACTGGAAGCCCGGGCAGGCCGAAGTGGTGCTAAGCGCGAAGGTGGGAGGGCTTAATAAAGTCTATAAAACACGTGTTAAATTCCCTGATGTTAGTCACTTCAATCCAGAGATCGAACGGTTGTGGGCTTTTGCCTCTATCGAAGAATTGCAGGCGACACTCGATTACTTTGGGCAAGATGCAGATGTGGAACAGGCGATAAGCGACATAGCCGTTGAATACGGTCTGGTTACCGATTACACCTCAATGATCGTATTTGAAGAGGCGAGGTTCCAGCAACTTAAGATAGAGCGTCACAATAAGCAGCGTGTTGAGACTGAGCATGCAGCCCGAGATGCCAGAAAATCAAGAGCCGTTCAAAGTCATCGTGTAGATACACAGCAGCCAATGTTTAATAGTCCGCGTCCGGTCAGTAGTGGTGGTTCTTCGTCAGGTGGTGCCGGTGCTGTTAATCCTTCGTGGCTGATGTTGATTGTTGCGCTGATGATTCTGTCCAGCTTTCGTCGAAAGCATCAACAGGCAAGCTGAAGATGTTTCAGGGCTGTCAAACAAAACTGACTTGCTTCTCTAGCAAGTCAGTTTTTATAAAAAGGTGTGCTCAAATAATAAAGGGGGTTTTTTATCCCTTATTGTTTTTAATCGCATTAGTGCTACTGCAAAGTAATATGGCATTGTTTGTTTTTGATCGTGATGCCATTGGCCAGGGTGAGTGGTGGCGATTATTAACAGCGCACTTTATCCATAGTTCTGCCAGCCACGCTTTATGGGATGTGCTTGCCTTTACCGGCATCACTTTTTGGTTGAGCCAGTATTCAATTCAGCAAATGCTAATGTCTGTTTTTCTCGGCATAGTGGCAGTCGATATTTTACTGCTCTCGCCGTTTTCATCTATGGACTATTATTGCGGACTTTCAGGTATTTTGTTTTCTCCGCTGTTGCTCGTTTGCCACCATTTTTTTCAGGAGAAAAGAAATGTCGTGGGTTTGCTGCCTATGGCAGTACTTTGTACAAAGCTTGTTTGGGAGGTGTGTGTTCAACACACCTTGTTTGTCGATACTGCCTGGCAAGCCTACCCGGCTGCGCATTTGGCGGGATTAATGGGCGGCCTGATCTGTGTGGTCTTCAAATTATCATCCGTTAGTAGAGCGTAAGGCGGCTACTCAGCCCATAAAGGTATAAGAAACCGTGACGGTTAAAGAGCCTATTGATACTGTCGATTGGCCTGCCGCCAGGCACCCGCGATGACGGCAAGTGCCAGGGCGAGCAAGGTATAAAGTAGGCTTTTGTCGAGCTCGCTGTCCGTTTTGCTCGATTCGACCTTTTCCAGTTTTTGTCCTTCAATATTCTCCTGAGCGGGTTGGCTTTCGATAGCACCTGCTGGTGGCGGGGCAGGCAATTGCACATCAAGCCCAAAGCCTGCCGCCTGTTGATTCACATATTCCCGCAGTTTTTCGTTGTCGACCAGCAAGTCGTGTTGACTGACAAGGCTTTGATAGCGCTCGAGCATGGCTTCGAGTGTCGCTGCATCGGCATCCCAATATCCCTTGCGAACGGCTTCTAACATTCGCTCTAATAACTGAGCCTGGGCAGCGGGGTTAACCTTTTCAAACCATTCGTTGATGCCTAGTTCGAGTTTGTCTTCAACGTAGACTTCAAAGAATTCCTGCCATTGGTCTGCCCGTACGATATTGGGGTCGACCACCTGCCAGCCCCAGAAGTTGGCGATGCTGGATGCCATCACAACAGCGCCGCTGTAGCCTTCTTTCTGCATTTCTTTAATCCAGCGTTCATTAAAATTACGGGTGCGGAGTTCTTTAGCCAGGAAGGTCGAGGCCTTTTCCATTTTGCCGTTTTTGGCATCCCGAAGATTACTGATCATCATTTCGGGGCTTTTACCGTCGAGGTTTCGTATCGCCAGTGCCAGTGAGCCAAAATATTCAAAGGGGTCGTCTGAGGTGATCATTCCATAAAGATTGGAAGACCGCGAAAAGGCGACAATGTCGGTGCCTGACAGTTGCTTGCCGTATAAGCCTGCGGATTTTTTACCCCAGCGGGAATCGTCGGCGCCAAAGTAGTAGCCCATTTTGGCTAAATAATTGTCGGCAATTTTGGCATCGGTTTCCCAGGTGTCGCTGTTGAAAACAGGGCCGTCAACACCGGAGCCGTATTGGCCAGAGGTATTGGAAAAAATCCGTACGGTGGAGAGGTATTCGGCTTCCTCTTCAGTAACACCGTCGGCGATTAAATCGGCTTTAATGCGCTGGCTGTTATCCCACAATGAGTTGTTGTCTTCTTTTAACTGGGCAACTTGTTGAATCGCTTTGGCGAGTCGCTGCATGACGGCGGGGAAGGCATCGCGATAAAGGCCGGTGGCCGATAATACAATGTCAATGCGGGGGCGTTTTAACTCCGCTGCGGGAATGATTTCGATATCGACAACGCGGCCATCCGGGCTCCACACGGGTTTGACACCCATGGCGCGCATCGCCTGGCTTTCGAGGACACCGTAGTGACGCATCGCTTCAATAGACCACAAAGAGAAAGCCATTTTAGACGGATAGCGGCCATTATCCTGATAGTAATTGGCAATCATGTCTTCAACCAGTTCAATGCCCTGGGCATAGGCGGCTTTGGTGGGCAGGCGTGCAGGGTCAAAACCGTACAAGTTTAAGCCGGTGGGTAACGAGTCGGGGTGGCGAATGGGGTCGCCGCCCGTATTGACGGGAATATATTGCCCAGCTAAGCCAGCGACCAAATTGTCCAGCTCCTGAATGTCACCCATGTTGCGATAAAGTGTTTTACCGTGTTCGATAAAGGTGTGTAGTGTTTTATTAAGTACGCTTTCTTTGAGTGCAGCTGGGTCGGTATCACCAACGACAAAGTCGCGGACAGTTTTAAACCCCGCCAGCGATTCAAGGTCGCTGGACGTTTCGTGAAAATCACCGGCGTGCTGCTGGGTGTGGTTTGTATTGTTCTGCCCATCATCCGTTTGTTTGTCGTCATGGTGATGTGTGCTGTCTGCGTTATGACTGTGCTCTCCACCCTCATCGTGGCTGTGGCCAGCACGGTAATAATCGCTTTCAAAAAGGCTGGTCTCTGCAATAAAGTCGCTACCGAGCATTTGTACAAGGGTGGATATCAGCAGGTTTTTCTCGGCTAGTTCACCAAAACTGTGCAGGCCAAGGGGCTGGTTTTCAGCGGCAAGTTCACCCATGTAATCGTGCAGGGCGACGAGAAACCCGGCAAAGTCATCGGTGATTTTTTGCGCATTCCAGCCAAAGTCATCACACAGGTTTTCCTCAATACAGAGGGCGATAATTTGAGCGCCTGTTTTTTCTTTTACACCACCCTCATCAAGGGCATTGTATTGATGCATTAATTCGTGGATGTCAGCCGTAACTCCCTGGAGACCAGCGGCGGCAAAGGGTGGGGTCATATGGCTGACGGCAACGGCACCACCGCGCCGCTTAACCTGCATAGCCTCGCCGACATCATCGACGATGAAAGGGTACATCACGGGTACTGTGCCGATGGCCAGGCTGCCACCGTCGTAACGTGACAAGCCCCTTTCCTTACCGGGAAGATATTCCTGTGAACCATGGGTGCCCAAATGAATAAATGCGTTACTTTTCCAGATTTCACGGGCATAGAAATACGCGGCAAGGTAGTAGTGGTTCATCGGTATGGCGGTGGTGTGGTAAAGCGTTTGGTCCTGATCTTTACTGTCGCCCCGAGGCGGTTGACGCATCACAAGAATATTGCCGTTTTGAATACGGGGGATCACAAAATAGTGCTGGCCATCGCGCTCTACGACCATAAAGTTTTCTTCGGGTTCACCCCAGAAATCAGTAACGGCCTGAACAACAGGGGCAGGTAAGGTGTTGAGCCAATCACGGTAGTCTGTCATCGGTAGGAGAGCAGCGAGATTGTCAGCCAGTAATTTGTCGAGTTCATAGGCGCGGTAGAAGGGGTCGAGAATGCGGGAGGCACGGTCGCTGTAGTAATCGTGTTCATGGGGCTCTACTTTATAACCCTCGTTGTGTAGGCGATGACTAATGGTATGCAGACTATCGGGCACATTGAGAAAAGAGGCGCCCATGTCTTTGTCACCCCAAAACATAACGGTGAGCTTTTTCTCGGCATTTGGGGTGTTCACTAGCCGGGCATAATTCAGTGCTCGATCAATCAGATAATCGAGTTGGTAGTCAATTATCCGCGTCTCTCCACTGTCCTTATCGCGCGCTGAAATAATAATCGGATCTATGACCCCAGAGGTTTCAGGCAGTACCAGGGTAAATGCCATCATGCCGGGAGATATGCCCTGGGCACTGTCTTCCCAGGTTTTTTGATGGCCACCATAATACGTCATGGCTTGTATAACGGGGCGGCCTAATGTTTCAAATTCTATTTTGCGCTGATTGGCAAAGTGGATTACGCGGAAGTTAATAAGGGTATCGACAACAGTTTGGCCATCGACCTGGAGTAATGTGAGGTAATCATCGGGCGTAGCGGACGATTCGTAAAAAACGGGGAACACATCGATGCCTTTTTTCTCCAGCAATTCAATCGTGTCATCAATGGGCTGGGTTTCAGCAGACTCGATAAGTGCGCGGGGCATCAGTAGGGCGATGCTGGGTGCTACGTTTGATTCAGTGCCTGATGCCGCACTGGTTTTTCGCATCGTTGTTTGCCACGCTTTGTAGGCTGCCAACGAGTCGAAAATTCGCGTCTCATAGTCGGGATGATAAATGCCCGCTTGTGGGTAAATAACGGGGTCGGCAATAATATTTGAATCCTTGATAATGACCCTGTGTTGAATAAATTGCAGTAAGCGCTTGAAGTTTTCAACGCCGCCGTTGTCATAATACGCGAATAATTTTTCTGCCTGAGCCTCGCTTACGCCCTTGCGGAGCTGCTTGTTTTGCGGTGCTTTAATGGGGACAAAGCGAGCCGTGCTGGTTTTGATGAGTGATGCGTATTTACCAAAACTCCCTTGCGTTGCTTTAATGGATACGGCGTCAAACATCACTACGTCATAGGTGTTGAAAACGCTGAGGGCTTTATCGAGATCATCGAGATCACGTATCGATTGATGGCCAATATGTAAGCCTTGCTCTTTAGCCAGTTTTTTTATCAGGGTGACTTTGGCTTTGTTGCTATGGGCCGCACTGACAAAGAGTATTTTACTTTCATTGGCAAAAGCCTTGAGGTTTATGAGTAAAGTCAATGCTGTAACGAAAATAATAATGCCGGTTTTCATTAATTTATGTCTCTATATGGCGATGCTTTGATGTGGCTGTAAACAAGGTGTAACTCTATAGCGGGCGTGACTCAATAAATGACGTGTCGTTAGGCAGGTGCTTTATTCGGGAACATAAATAATAGAACCATCGGGCATTCGATAGGCGATACCGGCTTTAACGCCTTTGCCATTACCAATTTCACCGCGGCTTTTATAGGTTTCAATTTTCTCGCCTTTCTTTACAATTATTTCCATCTCTGGTGTTCCTTCATTTTTGATAACCGTGACATTCTCAGCCAAAAAGGGATTCATCGGATTCTGGGCGATGGCGATCAGTAATGCCGCAACGAGAACCAGAAAAACATCAACCAGGTTAACCAGTGACAGGGCAGGGTTGATCCCTTCATCTTCATCAAGCAGCTTCACGTTCTAGCTCCAGCGTGTCGAGGGCATCACCGTTAGTATTGGCTGTTTCGATCAGTGGCAGCAGATCCACAAGCTCGGTAGCTAACCAACGTTTCTGAATGCTGGCGATCCAAAAGGTGATCGATGCGATAACCAGGCCAAATATAACTGCAGAAAAGGCAACAATGAGGTTGTCACTAATCCCTTGTACATTGCCGTCGGCAAGACTTTTAAGCGCTGGCCCCATAGGCACCATCGTCGCTATCAAACCGAGCATAGGGGCAAGACGACTGACCGTTCTCACCGCTTCTAATTCTTTTAAAGCGGCAACATCCAGGCGGTCTTTGGTGAGTGGGGAGGGATGATGTATTGATACGCTCTCTTTTAAATTACTTTTTATCGAAAGGCTAGATAGCACCAGAGCTGTTAAGGGGTAGCCTTTAATGGTTTTACTATTATCAGTATTCCCATGAATGACTGTCGCATAATTATCACTGTATTGACGACGCTGCCAGGTCTGGCAAGCAAAGCCACCCAGTGCGTAGAGGCTGTAGAGAAACAATATGACAAGCAGTAGTAATACTGGGGCCAGGAAAAAGTCTGACAATTGATACATTAGGTTTTCGAGTGTTTGTATATTCATAGTGAGGTTACTATCTGAATTTAAGAGCCTGAATTTAAGAGCCTGAATTTAGGCGTCTGAATTTAGGAGTCATAAAAAATCGGGCTGCATAACGACCAGGTTATACAGTCCCGTTGCCCAGGTAGGCTTAGAGCACCCGTTTTGGTGCAAGGAGGTTTAGAAAGTAATGTCGAGAGCTGCGCGAAATGTTGTGCCTGATTCTTGCGCTCGATCAACACTGCTGCTAGTTGCAGAAAGGCCTGAAAGATTTGCCCACTGAGCATATTGTTTGTTAAATACGTTGAATACCCCGAGTCTTATTTTCACCTTGTTTGACAGGTTGTAATGGCCAAATATATCGGTGATGCCATAGCCGCTATTGGTCACGCGGCTATCATCTGAAACACGATCTTTCTTGTCGACCAATGTTAAGGCCGTCTCTACTCGCCATTGATCATCACTGGCGTTATAAGCCAGGCCAATAACGGCTGTTAAAGGGTCGACAGAATCGAGTGGCCGATCAGCGTCCTCATCCTCACCACGGGCATGAGCAAGGCTGCCATTTAATTGCCAGTTATTATTTAATTGCCAGATACTGGTTAGCTCAACGCCCCAAATTCTGGCTTCGCTAATATTGCTTTGCTGATACAAGCTGATGCCTGCGTTGTTACCAATATATTGGCTTTCAATGAAGTCATCATAATGATTGTCAAAAATGGCCAGGCTGACATAGCCTTCTGGTAAATCAGCTTTGACCCCAATTTCATAACCTTTACTGGTTTCCGGTTTTAAATTGGGATTGGGGACGGTTGCATAACCAAAGGCTAAATTAACAAAAGATTGATTGGCCTCATCAAAACTGGGGGGGCGAAAGCCTTCAGAGTATTGTGCGAATAAAGAGACTTGCTCAGTCAGGTCATAAAGTAAACCTAAATTGACCGAGACATCTTCCTCGTCAAAAGACTCTACGCTGTAGCCGGCTATATCAACGACGCCCTTAGTATTGGCATCCATATCGTAATAGTCATAACGAATGCCGGGGATAAGCCTAAAGCCACTTTCACCCAGTGTTATTTCATCTTGCCAGAAGATACCTGCGCGCGTAGTTTCCGTATCGGGAAAGGTTTTATTAGGGAAGGATTCAGCAGGCGAGAAGGGGTAGGCCAGAATATCGCAGCTTGCACTACCTGTCGCCAGGTCCGTTTCACAACGATTACGTGGGCGTTCAGTATCCGTGACTTCATAATTGAGCCCGTAGACCATTGCGTGATAAGTATTGCCAATATTAAAGGCTTTAACCAGGGTGCTGCCTATGCCCCAAATCTCCTGGTTAAATTCAAAATCAGTCTTTCGTATTGCTGCAGTACCAAAGGGTGCATGGGGGAATGAGTAGCTATTGCGGTGCTGCACGGTGTTTTGTGTGGCATCCGTTTTTTGCCAGTACAGCTGGTTGTCAATGTGATCTACAGCCGTTAAACCGAGTTGCCAATGGTGATTGATGCTTGCACGATATCGCTCAGTCTCATCTTTACCCGTCGAGTTGGTGACACTACGACCCACGTCTGTGAGCAAGTCGTAGTCAATATTTTCATCAAAGGCATCGAGTGTTACGGTCAGCTGATGGTTCTCATTAGGTGTCCAAACGGTTTTAAACATCAGCGCATCTGAGTCACCATCCTGAGGGTTTAGCTCACCACTGCCCTCAATATCCTTTTCGTTGAAATCCCTGTGGGTGTACTGCGTAACAAAGCCCCAGTCCTTTAATTGGCTTGCTGCGGTAAAACCTATTTTTCCTTCTTCATTAGCACTATCAAAACCACTACGGACGGCAAAATACGTGTCTTTGCTGTTTGACAGATAATCCCTTGGCGATTTGGTGTTGATAATCACAGCTCCACCCAGTGCGTCAGCGCCATAGAGTACGGAGGCGGGGCCTCTTATTACTTCTACACTTTTGAAGTCGTCGACTTCATAGGCGTCACGACCATAAGAAGCAGGCCCGGCGGAGTAAATGTCGCTGCTGCGAACCCCGTCAATCAGAGTCAACACTCTGTTGCCACCTATTCCGCGAATAATGAAGCCTTGATTGCCACCTCTGCCGGCAGTGTTTAATGAAATTCCGGGTTGATAGCGAATAATATCGTCTATATCACCAGCCATCTGTTGCTCTAATTCTTCTGCAGTGATGACACTAATTGTGCCGGCAATATTACTTAATGTGCGGGGCAATTTTGTGGCCGTCACAATGACGGTTTCTATCTCTTGTCCAGCAACGGGGCTTGCGTGCTTCTGCGTATTAATTTGGTTTTCTGCAAGTACGGTTGCTGGCGGTAAGCACGCTGTAATCATCATGAGTAAATATGTTTTTTTCATTTTAACAGCCTCTAAAAACGATGGCGGAGATAATAATGATATTCATTCGCATATGCAAATAGATCTCAGTATCGTTCTGGCGGTTAGATTCCTACAGGCTGGTCTTGTGTGTCTAGGTCTGCTCATTTATAGGGAGTGGAGTAAGTATTGAACTGACGATGGCTACTGTGCTTAAATTTGAAACCATGCAATTCACTCGAAGAATAAGCGGCTCATAATGAGGCTATCACTCTCTGCTAGAAAACAGCTCTCAATAAGGCAGATTCTGTCTTATGGGCTATGTTTACTGCTGGCTGTGTCGTTTAACCCGGCTCTGGCTAGCGCGGGTTTGATGAATATTGAATTGAATAAGGGCGATTCTGTTGTCACGTCTGTAATGAATATGCACCCCGAGTCACATCGCTCTGTATTAACCAATAGGGACACTCTTTTTTCTGCGGCGGATATGACCATGGCTGAAGGCGCGACTTGTCAGCCTGATTGTGACGATTGCTGCCCGGGCTTATGTTCAGTCTATTTACCCGCCAGGGTGGGTGTTGCAACCTTTCTTCCGGTTCGCGCTGCCCTGGCTAAATCGCTGTTTCAGCATACGGTCTCCTTCAACGCCCCCCTGTTTCGCCCACCTATTTCCCGCTAATACAGGATAGCTACGCCTGATAAAGGTGTTTCTTGTTGGTGGGAGCTATAATTTTGCTCCTGGATATTTCTATCGCTGATTAGCAGTGTTGTGCATTTATTTGTTATCACCGGTTTGTAAATGCCAGACGGTGGTCGAGGAAAAGAAATGAAAAGGGTGGACGTAAGAATGGCCGCGATAACCTGGCTGTTACTGTTATCGGGGTTTTCGAGTAATACCTGCGCTGCAGAAGCACCACTGAGCCTGGAGCAAGCCATTAGCTTTGCGGTCAACAATGACCCCTGGTTAAAGGGCAATAAACTGAACGAGCAGGCCTTGTTGGCGGAAAGTATTGCCGATGGTGAATTGCCTGATCCGAGCTTAAGTGTCGGTTTGCTAAATTTGGCGACGGACACGTTTAATTTTGATCAGGAGCCGATGAGCCAATTTGCAGTGGGTCTTGCCCAGACCTTCCCCCGTGGCGATACCCTGAAATTAAAGCGTCGACAGAAACGTGAGCAAAGTGCGGCTTATCCCTTTTTGCGGGCAGACAGAAAAGCGCGGGTCGCCTTAAAAGTAAGCTTGCTATGGCTCGACACTTTTTTGGCCCAGCGAAGTGTTGCCTTAATCGAAAACAATCGGTATTTATTCGAGCAGCTGGTTGATGTTGCCCATGCCAATTACACCGCTACCTCCGGCTCTACCCGCCAGCAAGATGTGATTCGTGCCGAGTTGGAGTTGAGCAGATTGAAAGACCGGCTGAGCAGTCTTTGGCAAGGTCACGATGCTGCGCAACAGGCACTGGGTGAGTGGTTATCGGCAGAGCTGGTGAATAGGGCCTTACCCGACAATCTACAAAATAATGACCTGACGGCCAGTAGTTTTGACGATCAGCAGCAGACGATGGCGCGCATTGTGCAACATCCCAGGGTGTTGGCGATTGATCGCAAAATTGAATCCATTAGCACTGGACTTGAGTTGGCCCATCAACAATATAAACCGGAGTGGGGCATTAATGCCGCTTATGCGTATCGAGATGATGCGCCCGGGGGCGATGATCGCGCGGATTTTTTCTCTATGGGTATTACCGTCGACTTACCGCTGTTTACGGCTAACAGGCAAGATCAACGAGTGTCGGCAGCAAGCCATCGACGAGCTGCTGTTCAAACGGAACGGGACCTGCTGCTGCGTGAATTACGATCGGGTTACCAGCAGGCCGGTGCGCAGTTACTGCGTCTGGATGAGCGGGAAAAACTTTATCAACAATACTTACTGCCACAAATGCATGACCAGGCCGATGCGACATTGGCAGCTTATACATCTGACGGCGGTGACTTTACCGAGGTAATGCGTGCGCGTATCGCAGAACTGAATACAAAAATCATGGCGTTGCAGCTAAAAGTGAAACGACAAAAAACCCTGGCAAAAATGCATTATTTTGTTGTGGCGAGTGTTGTCGATGAGTCGATTCAGGGAGAACACAATTGAAAAGTACCGGCATTTTTTTCCTGGCCCTATTGCTCGGCGTGCTTGGCACAGTCAGCTATTTTAATTGGCAGTCGGCGGAAACCAGGAAAACAAAAAAGCAGGCCAGTGATCCCCTCTATTGGCAAGCCCCGATGGACGCCAACTATCGGCGTGATGAGCCGGGTCTGTCACCCATGGGTATGCCCCTGGTTCCTGTGTATGACGAATCGCCAGAAGGTTCGGTAAAGGGGGCGGGGTTGGTAACAATATCTCCCCAGGTTGAAAATAATCTCGGTGTTCGCACGGCGGTGGTTGAGTTTAAGCCTTTAAATATAGCGATTAACACCGTTGGCTATGTAGGTTTTGATGAAGACCGTTTGATTCATATCCACCCTCGTGTTGAGGGCTGGTTGGAGCAGCTCTATGTGAAATCAGAGGGTGAGGCAGTGCACGCGGGCCAGCCCTTATATGCCCTTTATTCGCCGAAACTGGTGGCTGCGCAGGAAGAGTTCGTGCTCGCCCTGCAGCGTGGTAATCAACGTTTGATCCGCTCTGCCGAAGAACGATTGCAGACGCTTCAGGTAGCACAGGCGCAAATTGATGCTTTAAAAAAATCTCGTCAGCCAACAAAAACCATCATTGTGCATTCACCTCAAGATGGTGTTATCGCCAACCTTGGCGTGCGTGAAGGTATGTTTGTTAAACCCGGTACGGCTTTAATGTCAGTGGGTGCACTGGATGAAGTGTGGGTAACTGCCGAGGTTTTCGAACGCCAGGCGGGCGTATTGGCGGCGGGTAATGCCGTGACTATGTCGCTGGACTATTTGCCGGGTCGTCGCTGGGAGGGGCAGGTCGATTACATTTATCCCATTCTCGATAACAAAACGCGAACGGTGCGGGTGCGTTTACGCTTTGCTAATACCGATGTCCTGTTGAAGCCCAATATGTTTGCCCAGGTGATTATTCACAGTGGTGAATCGACGCCGACGCTGCAAGTACCTCGGGAAGCGGTGATTCGTACCGGCAGTCAAAACAGGGTTGTGCTGGCTTTGGGCGATGGACGATATAAATCAGTGGTGGTGAGATTAGGGCGGGTTGGCAGCAGTGAGGCAGAAATTCTTGAAGGTCTTGAAGCGGGAGACCGGGTGGTGAGTTCAGCCCATTTTCTGCTGGATTCTGAATCGAGTATCGATTCTGATTTTAAGCGCATGGCCAGAGACTGAGGGCCTGACAATGATAGAAAGAATTATTCACTGGTCGATTAATAATCGCTTCCTCGTGGTGCTGGCTACATTAATAGTCGTTGGTGCAGGTTTATTTGCCCTTAAAAATACGCCGATTGATGCGATTCCGGATCTATCCGATGTGCAGGTGATTATTAAAACCACCTATCCCGGACAGGCTCCACAGGTGGTGGAAGATCAGGTGACCTACCCACTGACTACCGCGATGTTGTCGGTGCCCGGCGCGAAAACGGTGCGCGGTTATTCTTTTTTCGGCGACTCCTATATTTATGTGATATTTGATGATGACACTGATTTGTACTGGGCGCGAAGCCGGGTACTCGAGTACCTCAGTCAGGTCGCGCCGACATTACCTGCAACCGCAAAGCCTCAACTTGGGCCCGATGCGACGGGCGTGGGCTGGGTTTATATTTATGCCCTGGTGGATAAAACCGGCAAGCACGATATTAGCCAGCTGCGCAGTTTGCAGGATTGGTTTTTAAAATATGAATTACAGACCGTGCACGGTGTCTCCGAAGTGGCTGCCGTCGGTGGCATGGTCAAGCAATATCAGATCAAGGTCGATCCGGAAAAACTTCGCGCTTTTGGTATTCCCCTCAGCCATATTCAAAAGGCAGTGCAGCGCAGTAATCAGGAGATTGGCGCCTCGGTGGTGGAGATGGGCGAGGCCGAATACATGGTCAGCGTCAGTGGTTATTTGCAGAATCTGGCTGATCTTGAAAGTATTCCACTGGGTATGAATGTCAAAGGTACGCCTTTATTACTGCGTGATATTGCCGATATTAATCTGGGGCCACAAATGCGCCGGGGCATTGCCGAACTTAATGGCGAGGGCGAAACCGTCGGCGGTATTGTGGTGATGCGCTATGGCGATAATGCCCAACAGACGATTAATAAGGTAAAAACCAAGCTTGATGAATTAAAACTTGGTCTGCCTGAGGGCGTCGAAATTATCACCGTTTATGATCGCTCCGGTCTTATCGAGCGGGCAGTGAATAATCTCTGGCATAAATTGCTGGAAGAATTCGCCGTTGTCGCTCTGGTGTGCATGGTGTTTTTATTTCATGTTCGTTCATCTTTAGTGGCCATTGTCAGTTTACCGGTGGGTATTTTGGCGGCCTTTAGCGTGATGCACCTGCAGGGCTTGAATGCCAATATTATGTCGCTGGGGGGTATTGCTATTGCCATTGGCGCGATGATCGATGGTGCTATCGTGATGATAGAAAACATGCATAAGCATATGGAGGGGGAAGAGCTCAGCGATAATAACCGCTGGCAAATCGTCGCTAAATCAGCCACAGAAGTGGGGCCTGCGTTATTTTTTAGCCTGTTAATTATCACCGTGAGTTTTCTGCCAGTGTTTACTCTCGAAGCACAGGAAGGGCGCATGTTTACACCACTGGCCTACACCAAAACTTATGCCATGGCAGCATCGGCAATATTGGCGATTACTTTGGTGCCAGTGTTAATGGGCTACTTTGTGCGGGGCAAAATCAGGCCGGAAGATAAAAACCCCCTCAATAGGCTTTTGAAAAAAATGTATTTACCGGCGCTGCGCAAGGTTCTCGATTATCCAAAAGCAACAATTGCGGCAGCCGCATTAGTGACGCTGCTCGGTTTGTGGCCGGTCAGCCAAATCGGTAGTGAATTTATTCCCTCACTTGATGAAGGCGATTTAATGTATATGCCGATTACCTACCCCGGTATTTCCATCGGTAAGGCGAGGGAGTTTCTGCAGCAAACTGATAAGCTGATTCGCACCGTGCCCGAGGTGAAAACGGTGTTCGGTAAAATGGGTCGGGCCGAAACGGCGACTGATCCGGCACCTTTAACCATGATAGAAACCTTTATTCAGTTTAAAGATCGTGATCAATGGCGCGAGGGTATGACGCCCGAAAAAATCCGTCAGGAACTGGATGAACGCCTGCAATTTCCGGGCATCACGAATGCGTGGGTAATGCCCATTAAAACCCGCATCGACATGCTGGCCACCGGTATTAAAACCCCTGTGGGTATTAAAATTGCGGGGCCGAAATTAAAAGAAATTCAGGCCATTGGCTTACAGCTTGAGACTATTCTTAAAGATGTACCGGGTACGGCTTCGGTTTATTCAGAGCGAGTGGCGGGGGGGCGCTATATTAAAGTTGATATTGATAGAGAGCGGGCGGCCCGTTATGGCCTGACGATTGCTGATGTGCAGCAGGTTATCGCCACGGCAATTGGTGGTGTTAATGTCACACAAACGGTCGAGGGGCTGGAGCGCTACCCGGTCAATATTCGCTATCCACAGGCTTATCGTGATTCTGTCGAACAACTGGCTTTACTACCCATTGTCACGACGCAGGGCCAGCGTATCGCCCTCGCTGATGTTGCGCGGGTGGATATTGAAGATGGCCCGCCGGGTATTAAAAGCGAAAATGCCCGCGTTAATGGCTGGTCATTTATTGATATTAAAGGTGTCGATATTGGCACTTATGTACAACGGGCTCAGCAGGCAGTGAATGAGCAGATAGACTTACCATCAGGCTATTCTTTAACCTGGTCAGGTCAGTATGAATACATGCTACGGGCAAAGGAAAAGCTGGCCTACGTGGTGCCATTGACTCTGCTTATTATTATTTTATTACTGTATTTGAACTTTCGTAATGCAGCCGAGGTAGCCATTATTATGGGCACACTACCGATGGCGGTGGCTGGCGGACTGTGGCTGATGTATTTGGCGGGCTACAATTTTTCCGTCGCTGTGGGTGTTGGCTTTATTGCCCTGGCCGGGGTGGCGGTAGAGATCGGTGTGATTATGCTGGTCTATCTTAATCAGGCCTGGCAGGCGGCAGCCCTTGCCTGTGAAAATGAAGGTCAGGCTCTTGATGGGACTCGACTGCGGCAGGCTGTAATGCACGGTGCAGGCTTGCGCGTGCGACCGGTGATGATGACGGTGGCGGCGATTATTGGCGGTTTGTTGCCAATTTTATTGGGTTCCGGCACCGGTTCAGAAGTGATGAGTCGCATTGCAGCGCCTATGGTTGGCGGCATGCTCAGTGCGCTACTGCTGGTTTTGTTAGTGTTGCCGGCAGTCTATTATCTGTGGCGTAAGGCTCAGCTTAAAGTAGCAGATCGCTAAGCATTTAATGTTCGGAGAAACACGATGGAAACAGTAGTGGCAGGCAGAGGCCTTATCTTTGCTCTAGAGCCTTACCCCCTGACAGCCTCTTTGGCGGAGCAACTTGCCTTTGAGCAGGGCAAAACCAGTCAGCGCTTATTTCCTGACGGCGAGTCATATTTGCGTATTGAAACGCCCGTGAAAGACAGGCATTGCATTGTACTTGCCGACTTGTCTCAGCCGAATAATAAATATTTACCTCTGGTTTTTTTAGTGGAAACCCTGCGCGAATTTGGTGCCGCTTCAGTGGGCCTGGTGGCGCCCTATTTAAGTTATATGCGACAGGATAAGCGCTTTACAGAAGGTGAGGCCATTACCTCTCGAATTTTTGCGCGGCACTTATCGGCACAGCTAGACTGGTTGGTGACCGTCGATCCACATCTGCACCGTTACCGCAGTCTGGATGAGATTTATTCCATCCCCAGTCGAGTGGTAGCCGGAGCACCCCTGTTAGCCGACTGGTTGAAGGGGCAGAGCAATTTATTGCTGGTGGGGCCGGATGCGGAGAGTGAGCAGTGGGTGTCGCAGATTTCTGCCCATAGCGGCCATCCCTTTGTAATAGGCCGCAAGCAGCGCTTTGGTGATCGCGATGTGCAAGTCAACTTGCCTGACCTGAGTGCTTATCAGCAGCACACGGCGGTGATTATTGATGATGTTATCGCCAGTGGCCAAACCCTGTTGAAGTGCATTGCGGCGTTACAGGCACAGGGTATTGAGCGCATAAAATGTGCGGGCGTACACGGTATCTTTGCCGATGGTGCGGATGCTCAATTACTCGCGGCAGGTCTCGATGAGCTGGCAACCACAAACACGATTGTCCACCCATCTAATGCCATGGATATTACCCCTCTGCTGATAGCGCCGATACGCGAATGCCTGCTGGATTCGCAAGAGCCTGTTACGAAAAGTTAATCTGCCATGACCTTTGTTTTGACACTGTTGCTTACTTTCATTGTCGTATCGATGGCGATGTGGGTATTTTTGCGTCTAGGTGCGCCTGTTTATCGTCTCGATAAAAATAATGTGATTACGCTTTTAGAACTTGTACTGGCTGGCGATGCCACGGAGAATGACTGGCATGTTTTTATGGGTATTCCGCTGCGTCATTGCGAGTTTCTGCAGGCCATTCAGCAGCGTTGTTCAGACCTCAGTGAAATAGAATATGTCGGTGAGGCTAGTGTGACCCTGTTTACCGAAAAAGGCACACAGGCTCTTAAATTAATTCTCGAAGAACTCAAGCATCAGGATTTCGATCAATGAATAATCTTTCAACAGCGGCTCGATTTATTTTATTAGCGGCCGCTTTCGTTATCGTTATTGCCGGGCTTAAAGCTGCCGAGGCCTTGTTAGTGCCTTTTTTGCTGTCAGTATTTATTGCCTTAATTTGTTCGCCGCTATTGGTGTGGCTCAAATCCAGGCGTGTGCCCAGTGGGCTGGCGATTTTACTCATCGTACTTGTTGTCATTTGTTTAGGCGCAATAGTGGGTGCGGTAGTGGGCTCTTCAATACAGGGTTTTCGTGCTGATTTGCCTGAATATCAGGCTCGCTTGCAGGTAATGAGTGGCGATATGCAGTTGTGGCTGGCCAATAAGGGTCTTCATTTTAACCCGGAAGTTTGGCAGCAAAGCTTTAATCCGGGTGTGGCGATGCAGCTCGCCGGTAATACTCTGGCATCGTTCGGCAATGTGATGACAAATGCATTTTTGATTTTGCTAACAGTCATTTTTATTTTTGCTGAAGAAGTAGGCTTCCGAGAAAAGCTACTTAATGCCCGGGGTGGTAGCGAAGATTCGTTAGATGGTCTTGAGAGCTTTACTCATAGTGTTAATCGATATTTAACGATTAAAACCTTGCTCAGTCTTGCTACGGGCGTGCTGGTTTTGTTAGTGCTATGGGTACTCGGTGTCGACTATCCTTTAATGTGGGCCTTGCTGGCTTTTCTGCTTAACTTCGTACCGACGATTGGCTCATTTTTAGCCGCTGTGCCGGCTGTATTACTGTCACTCATTCAATTGGGGCCAAGTCAGGCAGGGGTTCTTGCTGTGGCCTATGTGGTGATTAACTTGGTCATTGGTAATGTGGTCGAGCCACGTTGGATGGGTAAGGATTTAAACTTGTCACCTCTGGTGGTTTTTTTATCTTTGGTTTTCTGGGGCTGGATATTAGGGCCGGTTGGAATGTTGCTGTCGATACCGTTAACTATTCTGGTCAAAATTGCTCTGGAGAGTGATTCAGATACCGTATGGATTGGCGTCATGCTGGGTTCTGGAAAGGCTCAGTCGAGGGCGGTAAAGCGTCAGGAAGGCGAACTTTGAGTTCAGGCTTGCACGCCTACCAGCGTCAATTAGAGGCACATATTCAAAGCCTTTTACCCTCTGCACGGCTTAAGCTTTCTCCGGTTAATTTTGAAAATCCTGATTGCCAAAAGCTTAAGCTATGGCTCATTGATCCTGAGGGAATGGATGCGCCCCTCAAGGAACAGGAAACCAGTGCGATTTTTGCCGATCCCCCTTATTGGAGTTTTTGCTGGGGTAGCGGCCTGGCGCTGGCCGAACGCTTGCTGAATGGGACGCATGCCGTAAAGGGCAAAACGGTGCTTGATTTTGGTTGTGGCTCCGGGGTGGTTGGCATCGCCGCTGCCCTGGCTGGTGCCGCTAAAGTGATTGTTTGCGACATTGATTCTTTAGCCTTGAATGCAAGCGCACTGAATGCCAGCGAGAATGCTGTTGACCTGGAATACCTGAATGATTTTTTTAAATTCGATGGCAAAGTGGATATTTTGTTTGCATCAGATGTGCTTTATGACCCGGATAATAGGCCACTAGTACAGCGTTTTCGCGAAGTGGCTGGCGAGGTGGTGGTTGCTGATTCACGGGTTAAAGACTTTGCCGAGCAGGGTTTTACTTTGTGTGGCCAGGTGCGAGCTGTTACTGAGCCCGATCTTGGTGAGCTAGAGAGTGTGAAGCAAATTCGTTTTTATCGGAGCCGGAGACGCTAAGTCGAGAATGCCTGGCGTGGGTCGTAAGTGGGTTAGGCGTTAGTTTGTGGGTAGTGTTGCCTCGAATCCATGAGGCAACACGAGAGCCCTTTTATTTATTCGTCATCAGTTCCGGCTGTAGGGGCTTGTATTTTACCTTCTACATGCTCAACAGCTGTCTCTGCAGTGCTTTTAGCCTTGGAGGCAACGTCTTTTACTGCACCTCTTATTTTTTCGGCATTATCGGCGTCGGAGTCGTTTCCCCCACAAGCTGACAAACCAAAAATAACAAGGCTGAATAAGGCAGCGATAACAGCAGGTTTTTTAAATACTGACATGATTAAAACTCCAAGGTTGTGAGCTTAATGCGGCGTGCATTGAAGCAGGAGCATTAATAGTGCTTGTGAGGCAAAACGTCAACTGTTATTCAATGTTTTACTGCCCTGAAGCACCCTTTATTCTGATGGAGACTACTTCAAGCCTGTAGCAACTTTGTTAAACTACCGGCTAATTCAATAACTCAGGGCTTGTGGGTGATAAAACAGCTTGGCAAAGGGCTCGCTCAAGAAGAGGTGGTCGATCAGTTCTTATTGTCTGCAGACCGCTCACTGGCTCTGCGTTACGAGTTTATCCAATATTATTTACCCGGTGAGCCTGTTATCGACTTGCTGGCCGTTCTCTTTAAAGACGAAGCGGGTACGCGGCTGCTACTGACTGATAAGCTGGTAGATGCAGAGCACTTTCTCTATGTGTTACCTGAGCCGTTAACACCCGACGCTTTTAATGAACTATCGACCCGCCTGGCGGCCCCACTTTTTAATTTAGATGGCCCGCTTCTGCTTGAGCCTATTTCTATTGCCAAGCCCTGGGGCCAGGAAATTTGGTATACGGGTATTGAAGAGCGGGGGCAGTCCGGATTTAGTGATGGCACTCATAGCGCACCCATTCCCTGGTTGTTATCGCTAATACCTCATCGGCTACTTGGGGCGGGGCAGCCTAGTTTGAATCTGCTGAAAATTCTCGACCCATTGGCAGAACCTGTCTACGGTGATCTTTATTTTGAGCTTCACGAAAAAAAGCGCGAAGTGTATGTGGTTACGCATGTCGACAGGCAGAGCTGGCCCGATGGTGAAGGCGCAATTCGCTTTGGGTTTGATAAGCATGTTCGTGATGAGTTTTCTAGCCCTGATACATTTCGTCTAGCTTATCTACAAGCGGTTCGGGATTATGAGCGGGTAAGGCGAGCGATTGATCAATACTTTGATCAACAGCGTATTGATCACGGTATAGCGTTGAATCAAGCACTGGATAGCCGTTTATTAAAGCAATGGCATAAGGGTTTGCCGCCTAACCTGCAGGAGGAAGAAGCGGCTTTACGTAAGGCTATGAATCGCTTTACACATATGCGGGCTTTGAAAGAAGGCGATGTGGTTAAAGTGCCGTGCTTGTTGCCCCACGCGCTGCAGCACGGCGTACGTACGGTTGAGTTTCAGACACCAGTTTACGAGCGAAAAATACTCGCCTTTGGACAAAAAGTCTTAACCCAGGACAACTGGGATACGGAAGAGGCGGTTGCGCTGATGTCGCTGCAGTCAGAGGCCGAAGAGCAACTGGCCGTATTAGAGCAGGGGCAGGGCTTTTGTTGTGAGCAGGTTGTTGCCTTTGATGATTTTCAGGTACAGCGCATTACTCTATTACCAGGTGTTAGTTGGCAAATCCACCCAAGCGATAATTATAAATTGTTAATGGTGGTTGCTGGCGATATTGCACTTGATAGTGACGCCACAACGTTGAGCGCTGAGGAGGCAGTCTTTTTGCCAGCCCTTGGTACAGCCACTGCTATTCGCAATAGTGGGCAGGGGGATGGCATTGTTTTACTTTCTCGGCCCCTTACTTCTGGTTGATGTAGCTGGCTTTCACTGCTCGTTTCTTGCTGACCTTGCCATCTTGAACAGGAGTGTTTAGCCGCAGTTGTAAATGAGAAGAGGGAATATCGAGGTATCTTGTTGCCCCGGAGCAGGCGCTGTGGCAAAATCTGCGCCCCTTTGCGGGATGAGGTTAATTCTCACTCGCACAAGTGTGAAGTTTGTACCGACAAACTTGGCCTGGAAAGTACAGGTGACCTAGTCAGTACAGGTGGATCAAGTCGAGGCGATACTCGTCTCGAGCAGGTTTAGCGGAAGTGGTGAAATTGGTATACACGCTGGTTTTAGGTACCAGTGCCGTAAGGCGTGGGGGTTCAAGTCCCCCCTTCCGCACCAACTATTATTGAGTATTCCCAGTTTTGGGTACTTCAGACGTAATTCAATCATTTAAATGACAGTAGTGAGGACAATCCATGCAGGTTTCTATAGAGACAACCTCCGGGCTCGAAAGACGTATGACTGTGGGTGTTCCCGCTGAAGAAATTGATAAAGAGGTTGTTCAACGCCTGCAGAAGGCATCGCAGACGGCCCGCATTGATGGTTTTCGTAAAGGTAAAATTCCGGCTAAGGTTATCAAGCAACGCTATGGTGCTGGTGTGCGCCAGGAAGTTGTTGGTGAAGTGTTGAGTCGCACCTTTTATGAGGCAGTCTCTAAAGAAGAGCTACGCCCCGCTGGTCAGCCAGCTATCGAACCCGTTAAAGATGAAGAGGGCGCAGATCTTGAATATATCGCGACCTTTGAAGTTTATCCGGAAATCGACTTGCAGGACTTCGCTCAGATAAGCCTTGCTCGTCCTGTTGCAACAGTCTCTGACGAAGATCTCACTGACATGGTTGAAAACTTACGCAAGCAACGCGCCAGCTGGGATGCGGTTGAGCGCGCTGCAGCAGATGGCGATCAGGTCAATATTGACTATAAAGGTACGCAGGACGGTGAAGAATTCGCCGGTGGCACTGCGGAAGCTTCTGATTTGGTATTGGGTTCAGGTCGTATGATTCCCGGTTTTGAAGATGGCATCGTTGGTTTGTCCACAGGTGATGAGAAAACTATCTCCCTGTCATTCCCCGATGATTATCACTCTGAGGATCTCAAGGGCAAGGCTGTTGAATTTGCCGTAAAAGTAAACGCCATTAAAGAACAAACTCTTGCTGAACTGAATGACGAATTTTACGAGCAGTTTGGTGTTAAAGAAGGCGGCGAAGAAAAGTTCCTCGAAGAGATTCGTTCGAACATGGAGCGCGAGCTTGAAACTGCGATCAAAAATAAAGTGAAGTCGCGTTTGATGACTCAGCTGCAGGACTTGCATACCGTTGATATCCCTCAGGCTTTGTTGAGCAGTGAAATACAGGCTTTACGTCAACAAATGCTGGGACAGTTCGGTCAAGGTGCTCAGCAAATGGATATGTCTATTTTCCCCGATGAGCTCTTTGCAGATGAAGCCGGTAAGCGGGTTTCACTGGGCCTCTTAATGGCCGAGATTGTTAAAGTCGCGGAAATTACAGTCGATAACGATAAAGTAAAAGCTTTTATCGATGATAGGGCTGCGGGCTATGACGATCCTGAGCAAGTTGTTCAGTACCACTACTCGAACCAGGAGTTGCTCAATAGTGTGCAATCTGCAGTAATGGAAGAGCAGGTTGTGGATCATGTGCTGGGCCAGGCTAAGGTGTCTGAAGAAGCGACTGATTATAAAGGTGCTCTCGCACCAGACCCTGTTGAGACGAAAGAGTCTGACGATAGCGAAGACTAATTCTATCGGCGAGTGTAGGGTTAAGTGTTGTAAGGTGACAATTTAACCCAATGACATGGAGTACTGCCCGCACACATTGCGGGCTTTGTCGGCTGATGATTACTGATTAATCTGGGAATTTACTATGCTCCACGACGGTATGAAATATAATAATGAAACCAGGGCCGCAGGTGGTCTGGTACCAATGGTGGTTGAACAGACTGCCCGTGGTGAACGTTCATTCGATATTTATTCTCGCCTGCTTAAAGAGCGTGTCATTTTTCTGGTTGGCCCGGTCGAAGATTTTATGGCCAATCTGGTCGTCGCTCAGTTGTTATTTCTCGAGTCTGAAAACCCTGATAAAGATATCCATCTTTATATTAATTCCCCCGGTGGCTCTGTAACAGCTGGTATGGCTATTTACGATACCATGGAATTTATCAAGCCAGATGTCAGTACTATGTGTATTGGTCAGGCGGCCAGCATGGGTGCCTTCCTGCTGGCAGCTGGGGCGCCGGGTAAACGCTTTTTGTTGCCTAATTCACGCTGCATGATCCACCAGCCCAGCGGCGGCGCACAGGGGCAGGCTTCTGATATTCACATTCAAGCCCAGGAAATCCTTAAAATTCGTGAGCAGTTGAACAGAGCGATGGCCAAACATACGGGGCAAACGGTTGAGCAAATTGCCGCGGACACCGAGCGTGACAACTTTATGAGTGCGCTAGAGTCGAAAGAGTACGGTCTGGTTGACGAAGTGTTGGACAAGCGCGCATAGTCGATGTAGCCTGTTTTTTTAAGTTTTGGTGAAATCTAGCAATAAGTGCCTGTATCCTAAGCACTTATTTGTTGCGAGGAGAAAGTAGTGAGCGATAAAAGCGGCGATGATAAAGACGGTGATAAACTTCTCTATTGCTCTTTCTGTGGCAAAAGTCAGCATGAGGTTCGCAAGCTTATTGCCGGGCCATCGGTTTTTATCTGTGACGAGTGTGTAGACCTCTGCAACGATATTATTACTGAAGAGCTGCAGGAAGCAAAAACTAGCGAGACCGTTGAAAAGCTACCAACGCCGGTCGAAATTAGTGAGACTCTCAACGAATACGTGATTGATCAACTACGTGCCAAGAAGGTGCTGTCAGTTGCTGTTTACAATCACTATAAACGCCTGCAGTTAGGTGGCAAAGTTGCGAAAGGTGGCGTTGAGCTCGGTAAGAGTAATATTTTGCTAGTAGGCCCCACTGGCAGTGGTAAGACGCTGCTAGCAGAGACTCTTGCCCGCTTGTTGAATGTTCCCTTCACAATTGCCGATGCCACTACATTGACCGAAGCGGGTTATGTGGGTGAGGATGTCGAAAATATTATTCAAAAGTTATTGCAGAAATGCGATTACGATGTTGAAAAGGCGCAGCAGGGCATTGTCTATATCGATGAAATTGACAAGGTTTCACGCAAGTCTGACAACCCTTCCATTACGCGCGATGTATCGGGCGAAGGTGTTCAACAGGCATTGTTGAAGTTAATCGAAGGTACCGTTGCCTCAGTTCCACCACAAGGCGGGCGCAAGCATCCCCAGCAAGAATTCTTGCAGGTTGATACTTCGAATATCCTCTTTATTTGCGGTGGTGCGTTCTCCGGCCTGGAAAAAATTATCCGTGATCGTTCTGAAAAAGGTGGCATTGGTTTTTCTGCCAGTGTTAGCAGCAAAGACGAAGAGAGTAATATCGGCGATATTTTGAAAGACCTGGAGCCGGAAGATCTGATCCGCTTCGGTCTTATCCCTGAGTTTGTTGGTCGTCTTCCCGTTGTTGCAACCCTTGAAGAGCTTGATAAGGATGCTTTAATCAATATATTGGTAGAGCCTAAGAACTCGCTGGTTAAACAGTATTCTGCGCTTTTTGAAATGGAAGATGTTGAGCTTGATATTCGACAGGACGCTCTGGAGGCTATTGCTGAAAAAGCCCTGACTCGTAAAACGGGTGCTCGAGGCTTGCGTTCTATTATCGAGAATACTTTGTTAGATAGTATGTATGACATCCCTTCTCGTAAGGATGTACATAAACTTGTTGTCGATGCATCAGTTATTAATGGAGACTCTGAACCCTTACTGGTTTACGACAATCCAGAACAATTGAAGACAGCAAGCGACGAAGCATAAACAAAAACGGGCCCTTGAGGCTCGTTTTTGTTTATGGGTGCTTGTATTTGCTGGAATTGGCCCCATACCATTACCATTGTGCATTCACCCGAACCTGCACTGAGCTGGAATAAGAGGTAATAATGGGACAGGAAGTAGTAAAAGATTTATCACAGACTCGCTTGCCGATGCTGCCATTGCGAGATGTTGTTGTTTTTCCACAAATGGTTGTTCCTCTTTTTGTAGGTCGAGAGCGCTCCATCCTTGCTCTGGACGACACGATGGCGGAGCAGAAGAAAATTGTACTGGTTGCCCAGCGTGATGCGGCCTGTGATGACCCAGGACCCAAAGACGTTTATGAAATTGGTACCGTAGCGACGATTCTTCAGCTACTTAAGCTGCCTGATGGCACAGTAAAGGTGCTCGTTGAAGGTTCTGAACGTATCAATATAGAGGCTATCGAAGAGCACAATGGTTATTTTGTGGCTGATTACTCTGTTATTGATAGCGCTGTCACCGCAGAGGAAGAGCACGATGCTTTAGTCCGGACTCTTATTAATGCCTTTGAAGAGTATGTCGGATTAAATAAAAAAATCCCCTCAGAGGTGGTGACCACCGTTGCGGGCATCGATGAGCCTGGCCGCCTGGCTGATACCGTGGCGACGCACATGACGCTGACCCTTGAGCAGAAGCAGGAAGTGCTCGAGATCAGCGATGAAAAACAGCGTATTGAGCACCTTTTAGTATTGATGGAGTCTGAGCTTGATATTGCGCAGATCGAACAGCGTATTCGTGGTCGCGTTAAGAAACAGATGGAGAAGAGCCAGCGCGAGTATTACCTAAACGAACAAATGAAGGCTATTCAGAAAGAGTTGGGTGAAATTGATGATGTACCCAACGAACTGGAGCAGCTTGAAAATCGTATCAAAGAAATAGGTATGCCAAAAGAGGCCTTGAAGAAAGCCTCTGCCGAATTAAATAAATTGAAAATGATGTCGCCTATGTCGGCTGAAGCGTCGGTGGTGCGAAGCTATCTTGATTGGATGGTTAGCGTCCCCTGGAAAAAACGCTCAAAAGTTCGCCATGATCTGGTGTTAGCTGAAAAAATCCTTAATGAAGATCACTATGGTCTGGATGAGGTGAAGGAGCGCATTCTTGAGTTTTTAGCAGTTCAGAGCCGCGTTAAAAAACTCAAGGGTCCAGTATTGTGCCTCGTAGGACCTCCTGGTGTTGGTAAAACCTCCTTGGGTGAATCTATTGCACGAGCAACGGGACGAAAGTTTGTACGCATGTCCCTCGGTGGTGTTCGTGATGAAGCTGAAATTCGTGGTCACCGACGTACCTATATTGGTTCTTTGCCAGGCAAGCTAATCCAGAAAATTTCCAAAACAACGGTGAAGAACCCACTTTTTCTACTTGATGAAGTGGATAAGTTGGGTATGGATCATCGCGGTGATCCGGCTTCGGCCTTGTTGGAAGTTCTCGACCCTGAACAAAATAATAGCTTTAACGATCACTACCTGGAGGTTGATTATGACCTGTCTGAAGTGATGTTTATCTGCACCTCTAACTCCATGAATATCCCCGGGCCTTTGCTCGACCGAATGGAAGTTATCCGTATCCCTGGCTATACCGAAGCGGAAAAAGCTAATATCGCCTCGAAATACCTCCTGCCTAAGCAGCGGAAAGCAAATGGTTTAAAAGATGGCGAGCTTACTCTTGAGGAGACAGCCATACTCGATATTGTGCGTTATTACACTCGCGAGGCCGGTGTTCGAGGCCTGGAGAGGGAGATAGCCAAGATCTGTCGTAAGGTCGTGACAGGCTATGCCAAAAATGCAGATCAGCAGCCGGTCAATGTTGGCCCCAATGAGCTTGAAGACATGCTGGGTGTGCGTAAATTTGATTTTGGCCGTGCAGAGGATGAAAACCAGGTAGGGCAGGTAACTGGGCTGGCGTGGACTTCGGTCGGTGGTGAGTTATTGACGATTGAGGCTTCAGCGGTTCCAGGCAAAGGCGCTATTGTTAAAACTGGCTCCTTGGGCGATGTTATGCAGGAGTCTATTCAGGCAGCCCTAACGGTAGTGCGTAGTCGTTCTCAGGCACTGGGCATTCATCGAGACTTCCATCGTGGCAACGATTTACATATTCATGTGCCTGAAGGTGCCACACCTAAAGATGGGCCCAGTGCAGGCATTGCCATGTGCACCGCTTTGGTTTCGGTATTGGCGAATATTCCTGTGCGGGCCGCTGTGGCGATGACGGGTGAAATCACCTTGCGTGGCCAGGTGTTAAAAATTGGTGGCTTGAAGGAAAAGTTGCTCGCCGCCCATAGGGGGGGGATTACCGAAGTTATTATCCCCAAAGATAATGAACGTGATTTAAAAGAAATACCTGATAATATTAAGGCCGATTTGACTATCCACCCTGTGAAGTGGGTAGATGAAGTTCTGGAGCTTGCTTTAGAGCAAATGCCTAAGCCGTTATCGGATGAAGAGTATAGTAAATCACGAGGATCTACTCTGTCGCCAGAGGGCGAAAGTGGTGATCAATCAGCATCACGTATTAGTACACACTAAAATATCTGGCTGCGTGCTTGACCGTTTCATGGGCGGTTGGTATAAAGTGCCGTCTCAGCGTGTTAGTTAACAAGCTGTAGGATCTTCAATCAAATTTAAAGGGGTTTAATGTGAATAAATCAGAGCTTATCGACGCAATTGCGGAATCAGCTGACTTATCAAAAATGTCTGCTGGCCGAGCGCTAGATGCAGTTGTAGAAGCGATTACAGCGTCTTTACAGAAAGGCGACCCTGTTTCGCTGGTTGGCTTTGGTACCTTTGCAGTTAAGCATCGACCTGCTAGAAAAGGCCGTAACCCAAAGACGGGTGATGAGATTCAAATTAAAGCGGCAAATGTACCTGGCTTTAAAGCGGGTAAGGCCCTTAAAGAAGCAGTTAATAGCTAGCTAGACTGCTGCTTAAAGTAGCAAAATACGTAGTAAGGAAAGGCGCTTTAATGCGCCTTTCTTCTTTTTTAGCCTGGGGCTATTGTTCAGGAAAGGTAAGGAATAAAAATGCTGCAAGATTTTCGTGAAAGCATGAAAGGCATTGCTTTTTTCATAGTGATTTTGATCATCGTCCCCTTTGCTTTTGTTGGCATTGATTCAATTTTTTCAAATAGTCCCGCCAGTGATGCGGAGCTGGATGTCGATGGACACAGTATTTCTCGCCTCGTTGTTGACCGCGCATTGGCTATTCATAAACAACGCCTGTTACAGCAGCTTGGCGATATCGACCCCGCGCTTCTTGACGATGCAATACTCCGAGGGCCGGTTAAGCAACGTTTGATCAGCGAAAAGGCTGCGGAGCTGACCGCGTTAGAAAATAACATGGGGGTATCACCTGCCACCATTGCGTCATTGCTACAGACCGTTGATGTGTACCAAACAGAAGGTAGGTTTGATCGGGATAAATACGAGTTTGCCATTCGACAAATGGGCTACACCCCTCGAGAGCATCATAGCTACATGAGTAACGGTTTATTACTGAGTCAATTTGCTAGCGGTGTTGTCGATACCGGTTTTGTGACGGATGCCGACCTGGAATTAGCCGCAAGAATATTTGAACAGCGCCGTAACTACTACTATTTGACGGTGCCGATTGCACCTCTGGTAGCTGAGACCACTGTTGAAGAGGCTGATGTTAAAGCCTATTACGAAGAGCATAAGGAAAAGTTTCGTACTGAAGAAAGACTTGAAATTAGCTTTATTCAATTATCTACACGCAATCTAGTTGATCAGGTTGAGGTCGATGAGGCGATGATTCGTGAGCTCTTTGCTGCCCGTCAAGAGATGCAACAGGCTTCGGTGCGACGCCGCGTGGCACATATTCTTATTGAGGCTTCTGATGATGGCAGTCAGGCTGCGGAGATTGACGAAATCCAGGCCAAACTTGCGAGTGGGTCTGACTTCGCCGAACTTGCACGCCAGCATAGTGATGACCTGGGAAGTGCGGAGCAAGGTGGTGATTTGGGTTTTGTAGAGCCCGGCGCTTTTCCTGCTGAATTTGAAACGGCTGTACTTAACCTGAGCGAAGGTGAGGTATCCAACCCCGTTGAGATCGATAGCGGTATTCATCTGATCCGTTTGACTGTATTAGAAGAGAGTGAGTCGCTGGTCTTTGATGCTGAGAAAGCATCTATTGAAGCTGAACTGAAGCAGCAGTTAGCGGAGGACTTACTCCCTGAGCAAATAGAGCAACTACGTGAGTTGTCGTACAACGCTGAAACGCTTAGTGAGCCCGCTGAGATTATGGGTCTTACGGTGGGAAATACTGAGCCTTTTACGCGAAGCGGTGGTTTGGGCATTGCGGCCTACCCTGCGGTTGTTAGTGCAGCGTATGCAGAGGATGTTCTTAGCAATGGCTACACCAGCGATATTATTGAACTAGGCGAGGCTGGGGTTGTGGTTCTTAAAGTGAGTCAACATTATCCCGTAGGTTATAGAGCGTTTACTGATGCCTCAGTTGATATCACTACATTGTTAAAACAGGAGGCAGCAACATTGGCTCTAGTGCAAAGGGCCGATACTTTTAAGGCGCTCATTGCCGGCGGTAAAAGTATCGAAGCTGTTGCCCGAGACGAAGGGTTGAATTGGCAGGTTAGCCTGGGCACTTCACGTTTTGATACCGGTGTTGATGAGGCTATTCGAGATCATGCTTTCAGCTTGCCAGCAAGTAGTACTTTACCTTCGGTGAGCAGCCTGAGCCTTATCTCTGGTGATTATATAATATTGTCTTTGACAGGTATTGATTCAGGTGATCTAAGCTCTCTTTCAGCTACACGAAGAGATGGCTTGGCACAGTCTGCCAGTCGCCGATTAGCGCAACGTGAATACCAGGGTTATGAGTCATTAATCCTGGCTGATGCGACAGTGAAAATGGATAAGTAAAAGCGGGTTCGCAACTACAGAATTACTTGCAGGCTTATGTATTCAAGATCTTTGTTTCTTTTATTGATCTTGAATAGCCGCTTCTGTTGCATGGCTACTGTTGAATTAATCTGTGTTACGAGCGAGGGGAAAGGCTCAGGGTTTGTCCCGCTTTGATAAAACCCTGAGAGTTGAGTTTGTTCCAGCGAACAATATCGTTGATACTGACTTTAAATTGTTTCGAAATTAACGATAATGAATCCCCCTTTTTAATTTTATAACTGCGCTGACTTTGTTGGCTTACCAGTACTGGTGCTCGTATCTTAAGCCGCTTGCCAATTTTTAATGGCGCTTTAGGGTTGAGACCATTCCAGCGGGCCAGATCTCTTGTTTTAACCTGGTAGGCATGGGCGATTTTCCATAGGCTGTCCCCCGAACGAACTCTGTAGTACTGGGTAGGCCGGGCGAAGCCAGGTAGTGATGCGCGGCTGATACTCGGTATTTTTAATATTTGCCCTGCACGAATCCGACTTGAACGTAAATTATTTTGTGTCATTAGCGACCTCACGCCGAGGCGGTGCCGCTGAGCTATTTCACCGAGCGTATCGCCCTGCCGTACTTTGTACTCGCGTATTTTGAGCCAGCGATCTTTCGGTGTATTACTTAACTGTAATTCAAAATCGACTATTTTATGCCGTGGTATCAATAAACGGTGGGGGCCTTCTGGCGGTGTCGCTGACTGCTGAAACCCAGGGTTTAATCGATAAACACCATCTATGCTCATTTCCGCAAGAAGGCTAACTTGATAGAGGTCGATCTGCTGAGGAAGGTCGACAACCTCAAAGTAGATCTCAGTCGGTATGTTGGGTAGTGTCAGTTTGTAGTCCGCTGGCGAGGCCGTCACTTGTGCTATGGCGATAAGCTTTGGTACGTAAGCGGTGGTTTCTGTGGGTAAACGTAAGGACCAAAAGTCCGTAGCTTTGCCGTTTCGCCGGTTTGCCCTTATCGCCTTCATAACCGTGCCTTCACCAGCATTATAGGCGGCAAGTGTTAGCAACCAGTCGCCTTTAAAGCGTTTGTTTAAGTACTTGAAATAACGCGCGGCGGCAGCGGTAGAGCTAATGATATCTCGACGACCGTCATACCAATTGTTTCGTTTTAGTCCCAGATGATCACCTGTTGGAGGCATAAACTGCCAGAGACCTGCGGCACCGCTAGGTGAGTAGGCAAAGGGGTTATAGGCGCTTTCTACGAAGGGTAGTAGCGCAAGCTCAAGAGGTAGATCATTGCGTTCAAGCTCGACAATAATGTGAGCCATGTACAATTCAGCACGGGTACTGATACGGTCAAAGTAACGTTGTCTGCTGGTATACCAGTCGCGATATTTTTCGACCTTTGCGTTATTGATCTTGCGAGAAAAACTCTGGGCCTGCGCAATTTTTTGCCAGGCATCAATGGGTGTCGCCATGACTGTTTGTACTACTTCGCGGCTTTCTTTAATGTCTCCGGTGCTAATTACTGTAGTGCTAGCGTCGGGTAGGGTAGGCACCAGCAGTTGCGTGCTTTCAGGCTTAGAAGCCTGCTGGGCACAACCCGCCAAAAAACTAATATTCACTGCTAGAGCGAGTAACAAATATTTCATAATGACTCGATGGTACAAAGAGCAGCTATTATTGGGATAAATGACTGCAAAGGAAATAGCTCATTAATGGAGGCTGAGAAGGCCCGCACATCTATGGGGCGAGGTGGTTCCGGAACCCTTAGAAGCTGTCCTTCCAGAGGCGGATTTCACGCATTACATCAATGGGGTCACTTAATTGACTTGAGCTGTGTTGGCTAGCCGCGAGTGCAAGCGAGGGCAAATGGCAGCGTAGAAAGGGGTTGGTCTGGCGTTCGATCTCAAGCGTAGAGGGTACGGTGGGAAGTCCTTGTTGACGTTTGTTTTTATCCTCAGTCGTTTTAGCCTGCAGCGCGAGGTTATTAGGTTCGACGGCATCCGCGAAAGCAAGATTACTGAGTGTGTATTCATGGGCGCAGTAAACTTGTGTCGTGCCGGGGAGTGCGGCCAGTTTTTGCAGAGATTGGTACATCTGCTCGGCAGTACCTTCAAAAATTCGTCCGCAACCGGCGGTAAAGAGCGTGTCGCCACAAAAAACCAGCGGGCTTTGCCCCTCAGGTAAGGCTGTATAGGCAATGTGATCGAGGGTGTGGCCGGGTATTTCTAGTACAGAGAAGGTAATGCCAGCCAGGAAAAGACTATCCCCTTCGTAGAGGCGCTGGCTGATCTGTGGGATGTTTGGGGAATCGGGGCCGTAAACGGGCGCGTTGTAATGGGATAGCAAGGTTTTGATGCCGCCCGTGTGATCGGGGTGGTGGTGGGTAATTAAGATGCCCGCTAAATCGAGATTGTGTTTCTCCAGGCATTCCAGCACGGGTTGTGCATCACCGGGGTCTACTACAAAGGCCTCGCGTTCTCCGGCTTGATGAAATAGCCACAGATAGTTGTCCTGAAAAGCGGGGATGGTATGAATAATAAGGGGCATAATGGACTCTCCGATAACTTTTCAGTGCGTTTTTAGCCATGATAAGATGCATTGCTCCGCAAGTCATTACCGAGAGGCCTTACCTTGGGCAAAGACCGTTTAAGCCTGCGACAGTTGCTCAAACGGAAATACCGTGTTGCGCCTTTACCGCTGGTTCAAGACCAGCTGGCGGAGTGGTTCGATGAGGGCTTTGGTCAAAAGCTCTATCAGCAACAGAAAGCCTGCTGCGAGCAAAGCTTAAATCGCTGTTTTGGTTACCGCCTTGCTCAGCTAGGTGTGTCTCCTCGGCATAGCCTTTTATTAAATCTGCCGCCAAGCCATAAGTTTGTACTATCCCGTGCATCTGACGGTGCTTCCTGTCAGTGTGAATACGATGCGCTACCACTGCCCTCAGACACGATTGATGTGGTTTTACTGCATCATGTTCTGGACTTTTCTAGTCACCCTCACCGAGCGCTGATTGAAGCTGCGAGGGTAGTAACTGCTGGTGGTCATCTGGTAATTATTGGTTTTAATCCTTTTAGTGCCTTTGGGCTATACAAATGGTTTGGTGCTATTTGGTCAAGTAATGCAGTCTGGCGGCATAATAGCTTGAGGAAGGGTAGAGTTGTTGACTGGCTGCAGTTGCTAGGCTTTCAGGTAAGCTATAAACCGCTGGCTTATGACAAAATTACAGGAGAACAACTGCGAGAGTGGAAGCAAAAAATGAGCGGGCGGGATCTAAGTCGCGGTGCATTTTATATGATCGTTGCACAGAAGATGGTAACTCCTCTGCGCCCCGTTAAATCCCGTTACTGGCCCCCTTTGAAAGTGGGTTCATTGGCAGGACTTAAACAAGTGCAGGCAGAGGATAGTCGTTGTAACAAAAAGGAAAGGAAGTAATGAAGGTTGTAGAAATATTCACCGATGGGGCCTGTCGTGGCAATCCCGGGCCTGGTGGTTGGGGTGCGCTGCGACACAATGGCACTGAAAAACGTCTTTACGGCGGCGAGGCTCACACTACGAACAACCGTATGGAGCTGTTAGCGGTCATTCGGGGCCTGGAAGCAGTGAGTGAAAGCTCCCAGATTGATCTGACATCAGATTCGCAATACGTGCGTAAAGGTATTACCGAGTGGTTACAGGGTTGGAAGACAGCGGCTAAAAAGCCAGTAAAGAATAAAGACTTATGGCCGTTACTGGATGAGCAGGCTCATCGGCACTGGGTGAAGGGTCGCAGCGGGCATCGCGAAAACGAAATTGCGGACGATCTGGCTAATCTGGGCATTGACGATTTACTGGAGCAAGCGTGAGACAAGTTGTACTGGATACTGAAACCACGGGTCTTGAAGTTGCCCTTGATCACCGGATTATTGAAATTGGCTGTGTTGAAATCGTCAGTCGCAAGTTTACCGGCCGCCACTTTCATCGCTACATTAATCCGCAGAGAGAAATTGATGCCGGTGCGATGGAGGTTCACGGCATTAGTAACGAAGATTTGGCTGATAAGCCACTATTCGCTCAGGTGGCGAAGGAGTTTATCGACTTTGTCAGTGGTGCTGAACTGGTCATTCACAATGCCCCTTTCGATGTAGGCTTTCTCAATGCCGAGCTGGATAGGCTAGGGGCAGAATACCAAGCTCTGGAAAGCTACTCTGGCATTCTAGACTCCCTCTCTATGGCTCGTCAGATGCATCCTGGGCAGCGTAATAGCCTTGATGCACTGTGCAAGCGCTATGGCGTGGATAACTCTCAGCGCACACTACACGGGGCTTTACTTGATGCGGAGATTCTAGCTGACGTCTATCTGCTGATGACCGGTGGTCAGGTCGACCTTATGCTAGCCGGAGATAATACCGATAGCGAGCAGGACGAAGCAGCGTTTGCAATTCGGCGTATTAGTGCCCAGCGACAGCCTCTAAAAATCATTCGCGCCAACAATGACGAGTTTGCTGAACATCAGAAAAAGCTCGAGCAAATCTCGCAATCAAGTGGCCAAGCCCTAAGCTGGCTTTCGAATAATAGCGAATAAATTGCATTTAATAGAGATTGTAACAGACTGAAATATCAGGGTTTATACTTTTATTTATAGTGATTCTCTGTGTGATTTTTGTTACTTGAGCGACGTGCAAGCCACTGGCCGGCGTGCTCGTCCAAAAGTGCGACCTGTAACAGTGTGTATTTATAGTAGTCTGCTATAGTTCAGAAAATAGATCATATATCAGATCATTTAAGTAATTTAACACATTGATTTTTCGGGCTTTATGTATGGCCCTGCTAGAGAAATAAGCGAGCCTAGTATGCAAGATATAAACCCCCAGGTACTGGAGTTCATCGGTAAAGAGTACAAAGCGGTTATACAGTCTGTTTACGGCTTGGTACAGCGACTTACTGTGGCTCATTTGGAAGAACTGAATGTGCAGCTACTTGAGTTACGTGGTGCCGCACAAATTGCCCAGCTTTTGGGTATGAGGCGGCTGTTTGCTGAAATGTCAGCAGCTGTAGATGAAGTGATTACTGGCGATGCGGAGATCGACAAGCTTCAGCCATTACTTGCTCAGGCCATGCTGTTAGCCGAGGGTTTGATTACCACGATTGTTGACGAAAAAAGTGAAAACCCCTGTCTTTTACTGCCAGAAATGACAGCTCTCCGCCGCTTTAGAGGTGCCACCCCCCTTTATGAATATCACCTGTTGAGTGGTCTGGAGTGGCCGTCTTTTGGTAGTCTTACGCAGGACGAAGAGCTGATAGGCCCGCAAACTGAGGGCTTGAAGCGCTGGCATCATCTTTACCAGCTAGGCCTGCTCGATATTATTCGGAACAACAATCGACATAAGGCCCTGTTTAATTTATTTCGTGTTGCAGGCCGTTTACAGAAAGTGGCTGTATCAGCGAGAGAGAGTGACTATTGGTGGGTTTTCGCAGTCACTATCAAAGGTTTTGCTGAAAAGAAATTAAGCTTGCAGCCTGAGCGTATCAGGCTACTTGCCGCGGTTGAAAAGCAACTGCGCCTGTTAGCCGCGACGGAAAACAGAGGAGGTCGAAGTCCTTACCCTGAAGGCCTGTGGCGGGCTTTTGTGAGCTTGCTGGCGATGACTGATATGTCCAGTGATCCTCGAGCCAAACAAATTGGTGTGCCGGAGCTATTGTTTTCTGATTCGGCGATATCTTCGGTACGTAATGCCATTACCGGTGAGCTCGATGCCGATAAAAACATCTTTGAAGCCATGACAACAGCGGTATCGAGTTTACGAGTTTTACTTGATAGCGTTGATGAATCAGGGGATGTCATTAGTGGTGAAAAACTCAATGAGTTAAGCGCGGGTTTTGAAGGTTTAGCCGATGGCTGTGAACATGCAGGATTTCGAGGGCTGGCGCGTCAGTACAAACAGTTTTGCTCTCGCCTGACATCCTGTGATGAAGCCGGTTTACCGACCGATATGCTATCTGAATTTACTGATGCAATTCTTCATGTTGAATGTGCAATCGCCGACTTCTATGGAAAAACACCTCAGGTTGAACAAATTAAAGCCTGGGAAGATCAACCGCTGATGGCAATTTTACAAAAAAGCCTGCTAAAAACAGCGCAAGTTGCGGTTGTTGCTGAGACCTCTTCACGTTTGGGCGACATAAAGCAATTGGTCGATAATGTGGCTTCTGGCTATGCTTCAGCTGAGGTAGTCCCTGAGCTTGAATTAGCGTTCGCAGAAATTGAAGGTAGCTCCAATATGCTTAATATGACACGCTTGGCTAGCCTGGCACAGCGTTGTCTGGCGTTGGCGAAAGACGTGTTGTTTGAGGATGACAACAAAGAAAATGCTAAGGCTATTGAGGCCTTTGCCGATACAATTGTTTGCCTGGAATATTTCCTTGATGGCTGCATGATGGGTGATAATGCCGATGAAAGCTCACTCGATATAGCCAATGAATGCCTTTCGGCATTAGGTGCTTAGCGTCCCGCTATAAGGATCATTTACTTAAAATACTACCTATAAAACAAAACTGGACGGGCTCCCGGCCGGTTTTCTCTCTCCCCAAGCCCTGATTTTTTATGGCCTCTTTATCTGATTTATTTCCATATGCTCTGTGAGTGATGTCGATCGATATCGGGTAGTATTGCGCCGTGTGGATTTATATCTGCACCAGGTAAGTATTAAATACATACACAATGTCGACAGAGGTGATTTTTTTGGAATTTTTAAGTGAATACGGCTTGTTTCTCGCTAAAGCCTTAACGATGGTTGTTGCGGTGGTGCTTGTTGTGGCCGCAATTGCAAGTCTTGGCCAAAAAGGTAAAAAGCACGAGAAAGGGCACATTGAAGTGGTCTCTTTCAACGAAACGATTGCCACTATGAGTAACGCCTTGGCAGATGTCGTGGAATCTGACGAGGCGCGTAAAGCAGCCTTGAAGGCAGAAAAGAAGGCACACAAAGAGGAGCAAAAGGCTGAGAAAAAGGCCGTGAAAAGTGGCTCCGACCCCGTGGTCAAAAAACGTGTGTTTGTACTCGATTTTCATGGTGACCTGCGTGCTTCTGCCGTAGCCAGTTTTCGAGAAGAAATTACGGCAATACTTGCCCATGCAAACAATAATGATGAGGTCGTTGTTCGCCTTGAAAGTGGTGGCGGTATGGTGCCGAGCTACGGACTCGCGGCAAGCCAGCTCGATCGTATTAAAAAGAAAAGTATTCCACTCACTGTTTGTATCGACAAAGTTGCTGCCAGTGGCGGTTATATGATGGCCTGTGTCGCTGATCAAATTCTCGCTGCGCCTTTCGCCGTTATTGGTTCAATTGGCGTGGTTGCGCAGATTCCCAACGTACATCGTTTGCTGAAAAAGCACGATGTTGATGTTGAGTTGATGACAGCAGGAAAATATAAACGTACGTTAACGATGCTAGGCGAGAACACTGATGAAGGTCGCGAGAAATTTCGCGAGGAGCTGGAAGATACGCATGAGCTGTTCAAGTCATTTGTGGGTGATCATCGCCCTGAACTTGATATTGAAGAAATAGCGACCGGCGAAGTTTGGTACGGGGCGCCCGCCGTCAATAAAGGCCTGGTTGATGACACGCAGACCAGCGATGAGTATTTAACGGCTCAACTCGACAATGCCGATATTTATACCGTCACCTATGCCCACAAAAAGAGCTTGCCAGAGAAGTTTGGTCTGGCACTTGAAAGTAGTAGTGACCGCTTCCTGATGCGCTGGGTACGACGCTTGATGGGGCCTGCGCCTTTGGCTTAAAAAACTAGGTAAGCGACTCAATCTCGGCGCAACGATTCCTTAATGGCAATGGGGTTGGGAAAGTTAAAAATAACAATATAACTCGATAACAAAAAGGTGAGAATCGCTGCGGCCTGAATCAGGTGAGACGCCAGAATACCGATTAGCGATGCGTTAAAGGCAACATAAGCGATCAGCAGGGAGAACTCGCTGATTTGCCCCAGTCGGCAGCCAATGTCCCAGGCAAAGCGGTTTTTTTCACTCTGACGACGCAATAAAAAACGGAAGGTAAGCGGCTTGAGTATCAACATGCCAAGCCCCAGGGCGAGTACAGGGATGATGATTTCAGGTAGTAAGCCAAGGTTGAACTGAGCGCCGAGTGAAAAGAAAAACATGACTAAAAAGAAATCCCTAAGGGGCTTTAAGCTCAGCGCGATGTATTGAGCGATGGGGCTAGTGGCTATAGTAATGCCGGCGAGAAAGGCGCCAATTTCTGCCGATAAGCCGAGGGATTCTGCTATAGCAGAGACACCCAAGCACCAGCCGATAGCCAGTAAAAAAACATATTCGCCAATGCGATCAAAGCGTGTAAATAAGGGCAATAAAATATAGCGCACGGTGGCGATACAGCCGAGTACTAGTAAGGGCAGGGCCAACAGGGTGATGCCGATCTGGCCAATATCAATCTGTCCGCTCTCGCCACTGAGTAAAACGAGCAGTACAAAAATCGCAATAAAATCCTGCATTAACAACATGCCCACCATCATCTCACCGATATGGCGGTGATGGAGAATGGTGGTCGGTAATAGTTTGATGCCAATAATAGTGCTGGAAAACATCATCGCCGCACCAATGATCAGGTTTTCCAGGTGAGTGAAACCAAAGAGATAGGCGATGCTGTAGCCGGTGGCGGCAAAAACGACCGAGCTAATAAGGGTAACGTGGGTGACCTTTTTTAGCACGCTGAAGAGTGATTGGGGCTGCATATCCAGCCCCAATAAAAACAGCAGAAAAATAATGCCGATGTGGGATATTTCGGAAATCAGTTCAACATCATGAATCATGCCTGTGCCGAAGGGGCCAAGAATGGCACCGAGTACGATGTAGGCAACTAACAGGGGTTGGCGCCCGAACAGGGCGAGCGATGCAACAATAGCAGCACCACTAAAAATTAGAACGAACGAATGAAAAACATCACTACCCATAAACGACTTCCTCCCCGTGTTATTTTGCCTATCGTATGCGGGGGAGGGAAGCGCTGGTTTTATCGGTGAAGAAGCTTTATCCCTGTCGGCGACGAAAGAGGGGCTGCTGCTCGTTAACACAAGCCTGGTAGGTGACGCTAAAGGTCGCCAGGTAATCCTCAAGCTTGTGGTTTTCTTCGGCGGCATGATCAAGCGCCAGGGCATCGAGGCAAAAGGCATCAAATCCACAGCGCGATAAGTAAAATAGTTGGTCGGGAACAATGTGGCCAATGGCGCGCAGCTCACCGGAAAACTGGTAGCGCTCACGAATTAGTCGCCCAATGGAAAATCCGCGACCGTCCATAAAGGTAGGGAAGTTCACAGCTATATGCTGAAGGCTGGTGATATCGCCCGCGAGTGCTTCGGGCTCCTGTTCTGCGTCGAGCCAAACACCAATTGCCTCTGGGTTTTGCAGGTTCTGTTTATTTGCCAGCCAGTAGTCGAGGGGTACAAAGCAGGGGGTCTCAGGCAGTACACCGCCAAAATCTTTCGGCAGCACTTGCCAGCCATTATCGACAATGGTTTTGTTTTTAAGCAGCTTTGGCATAAATAAACTCCTTGAACGGGGCGATGCCGATACGGCGTTGAGTGTCAAGGAAGGTCTCGCCTTCAATGCGCTGGTCAACATAGATGTTGAGAATTCTTTCCAGTACGTCGGGTATTTCGTGGGCGTAAAAGGAGGGGCCGAGTACTTTTCCGAGCGAGGCGTCATCGAGAGCACTGCCGCCAAGCTGAACCTGGTAAAACTCTTCCCCCTTTTTGTCGACGCCGAGGATGCCGATATTGCCCACGTGGTGGTGACCACAGGCATTCATACAGCCGGAGATATTCAGCTTGATATCTCCGAGGTCGTAGAGGTAATCGAGGTCATCAAAACGGCGCTGAATGGCTTCGGCGACGGGAATGGATTTGGCATTAGCCAGGGAGCAAAAGTCGCCACCGGGGCAGCAAATCATATCGACCAATGTACCAATGCTGGGTGTGGCGAAGCCCTGTTGTTTCGCTGCTTGCCACAGTGCGGGCAGGTCGCTCAATTTAACGTCGCCCAGGACTAAATTCTGGTGGTGAGTGACTCTGGCCTCGCTGAACGAGTAGCGATCGGCCAAATCAGCGATGGCTTCAAGTTGGCTATCGGTGACATCGCCGGGGGCAACGCCCGTGGGTTTAAGTGACAGGTGGACGGCACAGTAGCCGGGCACTTTATGGGCGATAACATTTCTGTCACGCCACTTGGCGAAGGCAATGTGCTCGGCGGCGAGACTTTGTAGCTCGGTCTCACTGCTGTCGACATCGACAGCTTCATAAGCTGGGCGAGTAAAGAAGGCTTTGGCGTGAGCGATAACGGCGTCAGTCAGCGTTGAAGGGCTGTCGATTTCCTGTAGCCACTCCTCTTCAACTTTTTCGGCGAAAACCTCAGCCGTCCAGGCTTTGACGAGTATTTTAATACGCGCCTTGTATTTGTTGTCACGACGACCGTAGCGATTGTAAACCCGCAAAATAGCTTCGAGATAGGTGAGCAGGTGTTTGGCGGGCAGGAAGTCTTTAATCGCCACGCCAATGGCGGGGCTGCGCCCCAGTCCGCCACCGACCAATACTTTAAAGCCCACTTCACCATCAGCATTTTTTAACACCTGCAAGCCGATGTCATGTACTTGAATCGCGGCGCGGTCAGTCTTTGCACCCGTCACGGCAATTTTAAATTTGCGCGGTAAAAAGGCGAACTCAGGGTGTAGGGTCGACCACTGGCGGATAATTTCACACCAGGGGCGGGGGTCTTCAATTTCATCGGCGTTAATACCGGCAAATTCATCAGAGGTTACATTACGAATACAGCTGCCACTGCTTTGTATGCCCTGCATTTCCACTGCCGCTAGTTCGGCGAGAATATCGGGCACCTCTTCAAGCTGTGGCCAGTTGAGCTGGATGTTTTGGCGGGTAGTGAAGTGAGCATAGCCCTTGTCGTACTTGCGGGTAATATGGGCCAGTGCGCGCAACTGAGTTGCCGATACCATGCCGTAGGGAATATTGATGCGCAGCATGGGCGCGAGGCGCTGTACATATAAACCATTTTGCAGGCGCAGCGGCAGAAATACCGCGTCGGGGATTTTACCCGCCAGGTAATCGTCGGTCTGGCGACGATATTGGGCGACGCGTTCGCCGATCAGTGTTTTGTCGTGCTGGTCGTAAATGTACATAAAGTCTCGCTTCCTTCCCTAACTATCAGAAATCCCGAGTAATTCGGGTATTTCCAGCGGCGTGAATGATAGCCTTATCGAGCGGTGAGGTGAAAAACCCTTTCTTCATATTCCCGTCTAAAAAGGGCATAAGACGCCGGATAAGAATGAGGACAGCCAATCCTTTGGCTGGTAGAATACATCGCGTTTTAAACGTCTGCGGGGTGCTTGAGCTAAGCGCAGGTTTGAATATCGAGGCTCTAACAAGCTCGGTACTATTTCATAATTTATTGGGTAGATGTGTCTACCGAGGTTGAAAGACTATGAGTGATCAGGATAAAGCTGCGAAGAGTGATAGTTTTGTCGATGCCGTTGCCGCATTGGCCATTGTTTCATTAGCCGTATTAACAGCGGTTGTTTTCCTTAGTAATCAATAAGCTAGGGGTCTGTTTGTTGACGACGAGGTTCCTTAAACACGAGCTTTAAACGAGAGCGTTTGCAAGTAAGCAGGCAGGATGTATCAACACCTTTATACTGAATTAGCTGATCCGGCAGGGTCGGCTTTTTTATTGCCCCCTATTTATATTCTCTTTAATAAACCGCTTCAGACCATCGGCGTGAAGCTCTTTTGCATGCTACATTAGCGCCTGCTTAATAAAGGTTTTTCATAATGAAAATTGCAAACAATGTTTGGCTGTTTATGCTTTGTCAGGCACTGACCATGTCGATTCCATCCTTTGTGATTTTCGTTGGCAGTATTATTGGTAAGAAAATGGCATCGGATCCTGCGTTCGCAACCATGCCCGTTGCGGCTTTTATTCTGGGTTCGGCGCTCGCGACACTCCCCGTGATCCTCTCCATGCGTCGCTTTAATCGCAAGCGGGTTTTCATTTTCTGTGCTGTGATAGCGGGCTTCGGTTGTCTACTGGCAATGTATGCCCTGCAGTTACAGAGCTTTAGTGTTTATTTGTGTGCCGTGGTGGTACTGGGTGTTGGTTTGGCAGCAGGCCAGCAATACCGTTTCGCTGCCATGGAAAGTGTTGCTCCTGAAGATGCGCCTAAAGCGGCATCGCGCGTGTTAATTGGTGGTATTGGTGCGGCCTTTTTGGGGCCGGAATTGGCAGTTCGAGGTGAGCAATTAACGGCGACGGCGTATCAGGGGTCTTTCGCGTTGCTAATGCTAGTCGCGTTGATGATTGTATTCGCCCTGTTTTTCTACAATGAGCCGCAAAGGGTTGAATTGAAAGAGGGCGAAAAAGGTCGTCCTTTACGGCAAATTCTGGCGCAACCGGTTATTTTGGTGGCAATTATTTCCGGCGGCGCGGGCTACGCGATAATGAGTCTGGTGATGACATCAACGCCCCTGCATATGCATTTTGAAAACGGCCATAGTCTGGTTGATGCCAAGTGGGTGATCCAAAGTCACATTGTGGCGATGTTTTTACCATCTTTTTTCGTGCCGTGGATTATTCGACGTATGGGCGTACGGGGTTTGCTTAGCCTCGGCATTGTTGCGTTATTGATTATGGTTGTTGTGATTTTCTCCGAATATACGTTTATTAATTACTGGGTGTCTCTGGTGCTGCTGGGGATTGGCTGGAATTTCCTGTTTGTCGGCGGCACGGCGTTGCTGCCCGAGGGTTATCGGGAGTCAGAACGCTTTAAGGTGCAGGCCTTGAATGACTTTACTATCTTCGGTATTCAAGCTATTGCGGCACTACTGGCAGGGTGGATATTGAGTACCCTCGGCTGGCAAACCCTGTTGCTAATGAGCTTGCCGATACTGGCATTACTTGTAGTGGCACTGATATTTTGGCAGAAAAGTAAGCGGCAGCTTGTAGCCTCTTAAATAGCATAAAGGTGCCCCGACCTGAGTTTGTTTGCGGAGTGCTCTACAGAAGTGGCATTCAGTATGGCAGTTCATTTGTATAAACAACCCCGTCGTAAAAAGCGCGCATAAAAAAAGCTCCGCCCCTATGTGTATAGAGGCAGAGCTTCATGTGACGTCAGCTGATGATTAGCCAATCATGCTGTAGCCGCCGCTAGCACTGAGCACTTGCCCAGTAATGTAGCCTGCGACCTGCTGTGATGATAAAAACACAACAGCATTAGCGACATCCTGCGGCTTGCCGATACGCTTCAATGGCAAAGTCTTGGCAATGGCCACGAACTGCTCTTCAGTAAACATCGCATCTTTCTCTTTCCACATGCTGTTTTCACTGGTTTCGTCAGTGGTTTCGGGCACGGTGACGCCGGGGCAAACACAGTTGCAACGAATGTTGTAACGCCCATTTTCTTTGGCGATAGTTTTCATAAAGCTATTGGTTGCTGCTTTTAAACCGCCGTAAACGGCTTCTCGTGGCTCGCCCTGACGGCTGGCGTCGGAGCTGATAGAAACCATTGAGCCACCGCCGTTGGGTACCATATGGGCCAAGGCAACTTTGGTGCAGTTCAGCAGGCCGACGTAATTAATGGCGATCAGCTTCTGCCACAATTCGGGTGTGGTTTTGGTGAAGAACATCAAGTCGTCCCAGCCGACGTTGTTGACGATGGCTTCAGCCGTACCGAAGGTAGACGCAACGGTATCGAAGAGGTTTTCAACACTGTCCAAATCGGTGATATCAGTTTTAATGACCTGAGCATCGGCGGCACCGGCTTCTCTTGCCAGAGCGGCAACCTTCTCGCCAGCGTCAACGTCGAGGTCGGCAATGGTGACTTTAGCGCCTTCTTCGGCAAATTTCAGGGCGATGGCGCGACCAATGTTTGAGGAGGCGCCGGTGACGATAACTGAGCGGTCTTTTAAATCGAGATCCATAATAAAATCCTTAAAAATTAATTGATTGCAGAATAAACTTGATATTTATTTTACATACTTACGGAAGTCAGGCTTACGCTTTTCAGCCAGTGCATTAACACCTTCGCGGGACTCTTCCGAATCGTAGTACAAACGCAGAGCTTCCAGGCCAAGGTTGGCGATACCGCGAATATTCTCAGTCGCTGCATTAAACGAGCGCTTGCCAATGGAGATGGCGGTGGGGCTGCGTTGCTCGAGTTCGGCACACCAGGCATCAACTTCGGCATCGAGTTGGTCGTTAGGAACAACCTTGTTCACCAGACCCATTTCCTGAGCTTCAGCGGCGGTGTAGCGACGGCACATATACCAGATTTCTTTGGCTTTTTTGTCGCCGACAATTTGCGCCAGTAAAGCGGTGCCGAAGCCCGGGTCAATGGAGCCCATTTTCGGGCCAACCTGGCCAAATTGAGCATCTTCACCGGCGATGGTGAGGTCACAAATGGTGGCCAGCACGTTACCACCGCCAATGGCGAAGCCCTGTACTTTGGCGATAACGGGTTTGGGTACGTCACGAATCACTGTGTGCAGGTCTTCGACGGGGAGGCCAATGGTGCCACGACCATCGTATTGTCCGTCATGGGACGACTGGTCACCACCGGTACAAAACGCTTTGTCACCAGAACCCGCAAGTACAATCACGCCAATGCTCTTATCCCAACCGGCTTTCTGAAAGGCATGAATTAGCTCATCGCAGGTGGTGCCGCGAAAGGCGTTGTAAACCTCGGGGCGATTGATGGTGATATAGGCAGTCGCGCCCTTAACCTGGTAAATAATATCCTGATAATCCATGTGACTTCTTACCTCTGTTTGGCGCTCTGCGCGTGGTTGGTTGGGTGAGTGGATGCACTGTCACCGTTTGAGCAATCGTCCGGTGTGCAGTGTTGTTTATTGTAACGATGGAGAGTCGATGGAACGAGTCCTAATAATGCCTGTCTTTCGTCCGCTTAGCTCCCGTTATTAAGACGTGAATTTTGGCGTGCGCTTTTCTGCAAATGCTTTTAGCCCCTCGCTCACAGCCGGGCTGCGCAGCGCGGGCGTGGCCAGGTCGAGTTCCAGTGCCAGGCCTTGCTCAAGGGGCATATCTAAACCCCTGTCGGTTAATTGCTTCATCAGCGCCAGTCCTGCAGGGCTTCGCTGACTCAGTTTCTGGCAGTAGGCGAGAGCGCTGTCAAATAACTGTTCGTCTTCAACGACGTAGTTGACGAGTCCGAAGTCGAGGGCTTCCTCTGCCTTTAGCCAGCGGGCGCTGAGCATCAGTTCAAGAGCACGACGACGACCAATCAAGCGCGGTAAGCGCTGGCTGCCACCCCAGCCGGGTATCAGGCCAAAGTGGGCATGCTGATCGCCAAGTTGGGCGCTTTTCGCGGCAAAAACCACATCGCCGGCAAGCACCAGTTCCAGGCCGCCTGCTAATGCCAGGCCTTGCTGGGCGATAACCACAGGCAGGGGTGAGGTTTCGAGTTTGCGCAAGGTATCGAGACCGGTTTCCAGAAAGGCGCGGGTATCTTGATCGCTATCACGGAAGCCGCTGACTTCTTCGAGATCGGCCCCGGTGCAGAAGTTACTGCCGTTGGCGGCGATTAATATTGCGCGGATTGAGCTGTCCATTTCAAACTGCTCAATAGCCTCGTACAGCCCTTCGTGCACAGCCATGGATAAACAATTGAACTGCTCTGGGCGGTTGAGCGTGATGATGCCTACCGCATCCTGCTGGCTTATTTCAATAACAGGAGACATAAGTATTACCTTTTAAATAGTTGTGTAACTGATTGTTATATTGATGTTTAATTGGGATGGTTTTAGCCGGTTTTTCCGACATAACTACGAGCGATAACCATTTTCATAATTTGCGCAGTACCGTCACCAATTTGCATGCCGAGCACATCGCGTAGGCGCTGCTCAAAAGGTAGTTCATCGCTGTAGCCGCCGTGACCGTGGGTGAGCAGGCATTGTTGGGTGATATCAAAAGCCAGTTTGGGTGCCCACCATTTTGCCATCGCAGCTTCTTTGGTGTGGTCTTTGCCCTGGGCTTTTAGCCACAGGGCTTTTAGGCAAACCATGCGGGCGCCCTCGAGGTGGGTTTCCGCTTCAGCCAGGGGAAAGGTAATACCCTGGTTGACGGCGAGTGCTTTACCAAAGGTTTTACGTTCCTGAATATATTCCCAGGTTTCATCCAGACATTTGCGGGCAAGGGCGAGGCATTGCAGACCAATGAGGGCGCGGCTGAAATCAAAGCCCTGCATCACTTGTACAAAGCCTTTACCTTCATTGCCAAGCCGATATTTTTCGTCAATACGTACATCGTCAAAAAAGATGGAGCCTCTGCCCACGGATTTTTCGCCGATGTCGTTAAAGCGGGTGCGGGTAATGCCCGGGGTATTCAGATCGACAAGAAAGGCTGAAACGCCATGGGCTTTTTCTTCAACGGCACCTGTGCGGGCAAAAATCAAACAGATATCGGCTTGCTCGGCCATCGAGATAGATGTTTTTTCACCATTCAAAATGTAGCAATTACCTTCTTTCGTGGCTTTAAGGGCAACATTTGCAGCATCTGAACCACCGCGGGGCTCCGTTAAGCCAACGCAGATAATAAGTTCACCACTGCAAATACCCGGCATGACCTCTTCAATCACTTCAGGCTGTCCGTGACGGAGGATACAGCTACCGTTGAGTGAGGCATTGATGGGGACATAGGCTAAATTCATATCGCCCTCGGCGATAGCCTCGGTAATCAAGCCTGATGTCAGTGAGTCGAGCCCACTGCCACCGTACTCTTCAGGCGCTTCGGGCGCGATAAAGCCGAGCTGGCCCATTTCGGCGATGATTTTTCGGTTGAAGGCACAAGCCTTGTCTCCCGCTTTATATTCGGGGGCTATTTTGTCAGTGGCAAAACGCCGAGCGCTATCGACGAGTGATTGTTGAAAATCAGTGAGCCCGAAATCCATTTTATAATCCTTAAGTATTGGTTGTTACTGCCAGTTTGGTCATTAGCATGGCTATTGTTATGTGGTGTGGCTCTTACCCAATGATTTACATCATAAAAACTGAGCTTGCCAAGTGTCAACTGTGCTAGGTATAAGGTATATTAGCGACCATCAATAATACGATGATCAATGCTCCTCTGGTAAGGTTATATGGCAGAAACTGACGAACTAAGCTCGGACATCCCCCTCAAGTTGTTTTTTCGCTTATATCAAGCGATGAATCTATCGTTGCGTCGAGCGGCTGAGGTGCTCAGTGAGTTTGATATGAGCGCCCAGCAGTGGTCCATTCTTGATTCTCTAAACCGGCCGAGTTATGCAAAAGGCATGACGGTTAATGGTCTGGTTGAATATTTAATGGTGAGTCGCCAGAGCCTCAACGGTGTACTGCGTCGCATGGAAGAGTCGGGCTATATTGAACGTGTGGTTAATCCCGATGATTTACGTTCACGACAAATTCGGCTCACACCCTATGGTCGAGAGGTTTGCACCAAGGTTGAACCCAAGGTGAAAAAGTTTTACCACGAGAGTGTCAGGCATATGAGTGAGGAAGAACGGGTGAATAGCCTTAATATGCTTAATCAAATACTTGGTAATATGCGCAAAAAATAGTTTTTTATCCCCTTCTGTTTTCTCCTTCGTCTATTGAAAACAGATTCTTTGCCTCTTCCCTTGAGGCGTTGCAGAAATGAGATAGATGCCAAACGATCATAAATGGATGGCTCAGGCGATGAGCCTGGCTCGGCGTGCTGAGGTTGCTGAAGAAGTACCCGTTGGCGCGGTGCTAGTTATTAATGATGCCTTGGTCGGCGACGGTTGGAACTGCCCCATTGGAGAGTCCGACCCCTCTGCGCATGCTGAAATTCAAGCCCTGCGCGCAGCGGCAAAAGCGCAAAATAATTACCGTTTACCCGGGTCTACTCTCTACGTCACTCTTGAACCTTGCGCTATGTGTCTGGGTGCAATGATTCATGCCCGTGTTGAACGTCTTGTCTTTGCCGCTTATGAGCCCCGAGCAGGTGCTGTCGTTAGCCAATTACAGCTTTTGGATCAGCCGCACTTTAATCACCGTATGGAGTATTTAGGCGGTGTAATGCAAGTCGAGAGCAGTGAGTTGTTGAAAGGGTTTTTCCGGCGACGGCGGGGTAAGTCTACTAACTAATGGCCTTTTCGGGTTGTACGTATCGAAACGGAAGCCTTTTTAGGGTTTTTACAGAGAAAGAGGCAGGCTAGTCGGTGCCAGTGCCGATGTTGATGAGGTGGTTAAGCTCTCTGGTCGTGCCTTAAGTTGTGCTTGCTCAATGCGTGATTTTTCAATCTGATGCCAGCGTAGAATCGAGTGGAAGTGGCGAATATTTTGCACATATTGCACCGGCTCACGACCGCGGGCAAAGCCGTAGCGGAGCGTGCTGTAGTATTTTTTCTGTTGTAATAGGGGCAGATACTCGCGGATATCCTGCCAGAGGTCAGGGTCGCCGCCCTTGCGTTCTGTTAGCACTCTTGCATCTTCAAGGTGGCCCAGGCCAATGTTATAGGCCGCTAGCGCAAGCCAGGTGCGATCGGGTTCGGTAATGTCTTTCGGGATCCGCTTTCTGAGCTGTGATAAATACTTTGCGCCGCCACGTAGGCTTTGTTCGGCATCAAGACGATTGCTCACTCCCATTTCCTTTGCTGTGGGTAGTGTCAGCATCATCAGGCCGCGAACCCCAGTAGGGGATTTTGCGCGGGGGTTCCAGTGAGATTCCTGATAGGCAATGGCGGCAAGTAGCTGCCAGTCTATTTCGTATTGCTCGGCGGTCGTTTTAAACAGTGACTCGTATTTGCTCAGTCGACTATCGATACGGTGACGGAGGAGTTGTGAGCCGCCAACGCTAAAATTGTCAGTATGATCGAAAAAGCGATCTTGCAATTGCTGTAATTTACCGCTCGCGGCGTAGCTCGTTAGAAAGCGATTAGCGGCTTTGAGTAAGCTGTCATCACCGTATGTTGGGAAGGCCCATGCAATGGGCTCTGCATCTGATATATCAAAGGCTCGCCGGGCGCGGGGGTAGAGTCCGCGATTCACGTCAAAGGCAGAAGAGTCGACTACGGCATAGTCGACCTCACCATCGTGAACCATCTGCATCAAACCTAGCATTTCACTATCGGCGACAACCTCCCATTGTAAATCGGGGTATTGCGTAGCTTTCAGATTTTTGAGTTGTTCGATATGAGAGCTGCCAGGAACAACGACCAGGCGGCCCTCAGCGATATCGCTCAAGGTTTTTGGACGTTTATGGCCTAGCCGATAAATGAGCGTTTGACGAACAGTCGTATAGGCCTGGCTAAAACGCACTGAGCGTTCTCTCTCTTTGGTAGCGGTAAGGCCGGCAGTTGCAAAGTGGCCTTTAGGCCCGCCTGTGGCATTTAATATCGCACCGAGATCGTCCATAACGGTGAGCTCGAGACGAACATTAAGCTGATGCGCAAATTGTCTGGCTAAGAGGTATTCGAAGCCGTTATCACCTCGGGTATCGTGAAAGTAAATGGTTGGGCCTATCATCGAGATAACCCGCAACACACCTTTATCTAGCACCGACTCCAAGGTTGACGCTGTGCGACTTGTGCCCAACATCAGACAAAGTCCGATGATCGCTGCCGTTAAAGTAAGGCGGTGGAGGGTGCGCTTTAGGCGTATTAATACAAAGTTCATTACAGCGTTGGTTAATGTCCCTAGGTTAGAAAAACTGCGATAGATACTGTGATATTAGCACCTTAAAAGCCTGCTTATAGTCCGGCTTTTTGACAGAGTGATAGAGTCGTTGTTGTCACTATAATTGGCAACTTCTTGTTTATTCCATTATTCACGTTTTTAGAATCACAGAGTCAACTCTTTGCTGGTCGCTTGATATGTCACTAGCGTGACCATCAAGTCGAAAATAGTCATTGAGTCTTGATGGGTGGAGACTTATTCTGGCATAAGAGAATTTTGGTTAATACTCGATGTCGAAGCATCAATAATCGCTGCCTGAAGCGAAATTAAAATAACAATAGTGAGTAGCAAGTATTACTCAATAGGAGACGGTGTGGATTTCAATATAACCGAAGAACAGCGCATGATTCATGAATACGGCAAGAGTCTGAGCAAGACCTATGACCGTGCTTACTGGATGGAAAATGCAGCCATTCACCGCTTCCCCGAAGAAATGTACCAGCAAGTTGCTGACGATGGCTTTTTAGGTACTATGGTTCCCGAGGCTTTTGGTGGTGCCGGTTTGGGCATGCTCGAAATGCTGCTGTTTCAGGAAGGCATCGCCAATGAGGGCATTCCCCTTTTGAGCTTGGTGGTCGGTGCTTGCATGACGATGTCCGTACTGGCGGAACACGGTAGCGACGAGCAGCGCAGTAATTATTTACCTGCTGCCTGTAAGGGCGACATTCGTTTTTGCTTTGCCATTACTGAGGCTAACGCCGGTACTAATACCATCAATATTGGCACTCTTGCCAAGCCGACGGGGCAGGGTGGCTTTAAGCTGAGCGGGAACAAAACCTTTATTACCGATGCGGCAGAATCAGACTATGCCTTGGTTGTGGCACGTACGACACCACTGAGCGAAACCAAGCGTAAGACAGACGGCTTTACCCTGTTCATCGTGCCGACTAAAGCCAAGGGCGTAGAGATGCAGCCCATTCCTGTGAGTATTTCCCTGCCCGAATTGCAGTATCAGGTATTTTTTGATGACGTGGAGTTGGGGCCGGAGAATGTCCTCGGTGAAGTCGGCAAAGGCTTTAATATCCTCTTCGACTCGCTCAACCCCGAGCGCATACTTGGTGGTGCTATCTGTACCGGCATCGGTCGCTTTGCTATGGATAAAGCCGTCGCCTATGCTAATGATCGAGTGGTGTTTAATGGTCCCATCGGTGCCTATCAGGCTTTGCAGCATCCCCTGGCGATAGCAAAAACTGAAATTGAAATGGCATCATTAATGGCGCGTAAGGCGGCCTGGCTGTTTGACAAAGGTGAGCCCTGTGGAGCTGAGGCGAATATGGCCAAGCTGGCGGCATCCGAAGCCGGTATCAAGGCGGTGGATGCTTCTTTGCAGTGCTTTGGTGGCAACGGCTTCACCAAAGAATACGGTATTTTTGACCTCTATCCCTTGGTGCGTTTGACCAAAACAGCGCCCATTAATAATGAGATGATTCACAACTATATTGCTGAACACGTGATGGGCTTACCGCGTTCGTACTAAACTTCCCCCGAGACTAAATCACCAACCGAGTAGAGTGTAGACGATGGATTTTTCCCTTTCCGAAGAACAGCAGATGATCTACGGCTATGGCGCTAATTTAGCGAAAACCTTTGATCGCAAGCATTGGCTGGAATACGCCGACAAGGCACGCTTTCCCACTGACATGTATCAGCAGGTTGCCCAGGATGGCTTCGTCGGCGTTATGGTGCCCGAGGCCTACGGTGGTTCCGGTCTTGGCATGATGGAAATGGGTTTGTTAAACGAGGGGCTTTCCGAGCAGGGCATCCCTCTGCTAAGTCTGGTGATTGGTGCCACCATGGGTCTGAGCCTGATCTCAAGCTTTGGCACCGAAGAACAAAAACAGCAGTATTTGCCTGATGCGTGCAGTGGTAAAACCCGTTTTTGCTTTGCTATTACCGAGCCTAACGCCGGCACTAACACCATTAAAACCAATACCATCGCCAAAGCAACTAGTGATGGCCGCTTTAAAATTAATGGTGGTAAAACCTTTATTACCGACGCAGCCGAATCTGACTTTATGCTGGTGGTAACACGCACTACTCCTCACACTGAAGTTGAACGTAGCACCGACGGTTTTACCCTGTTTATTGTGCCTACTAAGGCAAAGGGTATTGAGATGCATCCCATCCCGGTCAGCATTAAAATTCCCGAAGTGCAGTACCAGGTTTTCTTCGACGATGTCGATGTCGGCCCTGAACATGTGCTCGGTGAGGTGGGCAAAGGTTTCCGCGTACTGTTTGACGCGCTTAATCCTGAACGTATTCTGGTCGGTTTTATTTGTGCCGGGCTGGGCCGTTATGCGATGGACAGAGCGGTCGAATATGCCAATGAGCGAGTCGTCTTTAATGGCCCCATCGGGGCTTATCAGGCACTGCAACACCCTTTGGCGAAGGCGAAAACTGAAATCGAACTAGCCTCTTTAATGGCCAAAAAAGCCGCCTGGCTATTTGATAAAGGTGAGTCCTGCGGTGGTGAATCGAATATGGCCAAGTTTGCCGCTGCCGAAGCCGCCTGCCATGCAATTGATGCTTCGCTGCAATGTTTTGGTGGTAACGGTTTTACTGCGGAATACGGCATTTTTGATCTCTACCCTCTGGCGCGCTTACTGAAAACAATTCCGCTAAATAATGAAATGGTACTTAACTACGTCGCTGAGTACGTCCTCGGCTTGCCCCGTAGTTATTAATCCTTATAAACACACCGTCCTATCTTTGGAGATTTGATCAATGGATTTTAATTTATCCGACGAACATAAAATGATCTACGAGTATGGCAATAGTCTAGCCAAAACCTATGATCGTAAATATTGGATGGAATGCGCCGAGCGCAATGCCTTCCCCGCAGAAATGTATCAGCAGTCAGCACAAGATGGCTTCGTCGGCACCATGGTGCCAGAGGCTTATGGCGGCGCGGGTTTAGGCTTGCTTGAAATGGAGCTGTTTACGGAAGGCCTGGCAAACAACGGTATTCCACTATTAACCTATGTTATCGGCTCGGTGATGTCGATGGGCCCCATTGGTGACCACGGGACAGAGGAGCAAAAGCAGCGTTACCTACCCGATGCCTGTGCGGGTAAAACCCGTTTCTGTTTTGCCATCACCGAGGCAGATGCTGGCACCAATACGATGAAGGCAAAGACCTTTGCGACAAAAACGGCAGAGGGTCGCTTTAAACTCAATGGCAATAAAACCTTTATTACCGACTTCGTTGAATCTGATTACGCATTAGTTGTTTCGCGTACCACCAGTCTCGATGACGCGGCAAAAAAGACGGATGGTTTTACTTTATTTATTGTCGACACAAAAGCAAAAGGCATTGAAGCCCAGCCAATTCCTGTTAGCGCACCGATTCCCGAAATGCAGTATCAGGTGTTTTTTGATGATGTCGATCTCGGCCCTGAAGATGTACTGGGCGAAGTGGACAAGGGCTTTGAAATTCTTTTTGAATGTCTCAACCCCGAACGTATTATGGTCGGCGCTATTGGCGCTGGCCTCGGCCGCTTTGCCATGGATAAAGCGGTGGCATACGCCAATGATCGTGTGGTGTTTAACGGCCCCATCGGGGCTTATCAAGCTTTGCAGCATCCACTGGCTAAGGCTAAAACCGAAATCGAAATGGCCTCATTAATGACCCGTAAGGCGGCCTGGTTATTCGACCGTGGCGAGCACTGTGGTGCCGAATCCAATATGGCCAAATGTGCTGCGGCTGAGGCATCCATTCATGCTGTCGATGCTTCTCTGCAGTGTTTTGGCGGTAATGGATTTACGAAAGAATACGGTATTTTTGATATTTATCCGATGGTGCGCCTGTTCAAAACGGCACCTTTAAATAACGAAATGGTACTTAATTATATTGGCGAACATGTGATGGGTTTGCCGCGTTCTTATTAAAGGCGCATTCATTAATGCCTGTGGCAATGCCCTTTTCAATCATAATGAGATTAACCAAGAGATAATGCTTTATGGATTTTTCCCTTAGCGACGAACAAAACATGATTTATGACTACGGCCAAAGTTTGGTCAAGTCTTACGATCGTAAGTACTGGATGGCGTGTGCTGACGAAGGGCGCTTCCCCGAAGAAATGTACAAACAAGTCGCCGCCGATGGCTTTGTTGGCACCATGGTGCCCGAAGCCTACGGTGGTGCTGGCTTGGGACTGGTCGAAATGGATCTGTTTATGGAGGGCCTGTCGAACCAGGGTATTCCACTGTTAAGCCTGGTGATCGGTGCCACCATGTCGATGGCACCGATTGGTGACCACGGTACAGAAGAGCAAAAGCAACAGTATTTACCCGATGCCTGTGCGGGTAAAACCCGTTTTTGTTTTGCTATTACCGAGTCGGGTGCCGGCACCAATACCATTAAAGCAACGACTATCGCTAAGCGAACACCCGATGGCCGTTTTAAGTTAAATGGTAATAAAACCTTTATTACCGACTTTGTTGAATCTGATTACGCATTGGTTGTTGCACGTACCACGCCGCACACCGAGGTCGAGCGTAAAACTGATGGCTTCACACTGTTCATTGTTGACACTAAAGCGAAGGGCGTTACGGCGAATCAAATACCGGTTAGCATCCCCATTCCCGAGCTGCAATACGAAGTGTTTTTTGACGATGTCGAACTTGGCCCAGAGCATGTGCTCGGCGAAGTCGGCAAGGGCTTTAATATTCTTTTCGAATCCCTTAATCCAGAGCGTGTACTCGTCGGTGCTATTTGCACGGGCGTTGGTCGCTATGCGATGGAAAGAGCGGTCGAATATGCCAATGACCGCGTGGTCTTTAACGGCCCTATTGGCGCTTATCAAGCATTGCAGCACCCGCTGGCCAAAGCAAAAACCGAAATTGAACTGGCTTCATTGATGACCCGTAAAGCGGCATGGCTGTTTGATCGCGGCGAAGCCTGTGGTGGCGAATCGAATATGGCGAAATACGCGGCGGCAGAAGCGGCATTACACGCTGTCGATGCCTCGCTGCAATGTTTTGGTGGCAATGGCTTTACCAAGGAATACGGTATCTTTGATATTTACCCGATGGTTCGCCTCTTTAAAACAGCACCACTGAATAGTGAAATGATCTTGAACTATATCGGTGAACATGTGCTTGGTTTGCCACGTTCCTATTAATGGGTTTTTACAACAGAGCCGTTTAATGACGGCAGACTTATTGGAGTTGATAATGGATTTTAATCTTAGCGAAGAGCAGGAAATGATTTACCAATACGGGACAAATCTTGCTAAAGATTTCGATCGTAAGTACTGGACGGATTGTGCCGAGCGCAACGAGTTCCCCACGGCCATGTATCAAAAAGTAGCGGATGATGGCTTTGTCGGCTGGGTATGACCGAAATGGTGCTCTTTCAGGAGGGTTTGTCCAACCAGGGTATACCCTTGTTGAGCCTGGTGGTTGGCGCAACCATGTCCCTGGGCCCCATTGGTGAGCACGGTACAGAAGAGCAAAAACAAAAGTATTTACCGGCGGGTTCTTTTGCTTTGCCATTACCGAGCCGACTGCCGGTACCAATACCATGAAAACCAACACCATGATCAGAGAAACGGGTGATGGTCGCTATAAATTAAATGGTGCCAAAACCTTTATCACCGATGCCGGTGGCTCCGACTACATGCTGGTCGTCAGCCGCAATAAGGCCTTTGATGAGGTTGATCGCAAGACCGATGGCTTTACGATTTTAATCGTTGACAGAAAAGCCCCCGGCGTTTCCGTACAGCCCATTGATGTCAGCATTCCCATTCCCGAATTACAGTATCAAGTGTTTTTTGATGATGTTGATATTGGCCCGGAACACGTGCTGGGCGAAGTCGGCAAGGGTTTTGATATTCTCTTTGAATCACTGAATCCCGAGCGTATTATTCTCGCCGCCGTAGCCAACGGTTTAGGACGCTATGCGATGGAGAGGGCGGTTGAATACGCCAATGAGCGTGTGGTTTTCAATGGCCCGATAGGTGCCTATCAGGCCTTACAACACCCCTTGGCGAAGGCGAAAACTGAAATTGAAATGTCATCGCTGATGACCCTTAAAGCGGCCAGTCTGTTCGACAATGGCGAGCCCTGTGGTGCAGAGGCAAATATGTCCAAGTACTCGGGCGCAGAAGCGGCAATGCATGCCATTGATGCCTCGTTACAGTGTTTTGGCGGCAATGGTTTTACCAAGGAATACGGTATTTTTGATCTTTACCCGGTCGCTCGTTTGCTGAAAACAGCGCCGCTGAATAGTGAAATGGTGCTGAATTACATCGCCCAGCACGTGATGGGTTTGCCCAAGTCCTATTGATGCATGCCCTACTAAGCCATGTCTTACTGGTGCATAGATAACGTCGTTTGATATTAAAAACCCCGGTCCGAATAGTGGCCGGGGTTTTTTTATGTGAGTTCTTTTATGAAGGACGTATTTTAAAGCGGTGTTAATAAAAAAGGGCCGCGTATCAGCGACCCTTTGAGGATTACGCGGGCTTAGTGAGCCAGCGCCGCGAGCCAGCTCTTATCCACAAACCACTTGCTGTTCAAGGTGTCTAGCAGACCGGCCTTGGTATAAGTATCCAGATAGTTGTCGACCAGGTTGAGGAATTGAGGGTCCTTCTTGCTCACGGCAATACCGAAGGCCTCCATTGTTACCGGCTTACTCAGGGTGGTGAGACCGGCTTCGGGATGACGTAAAACGGAGAGCACACAGGCTGGCATATCGGCAACCATCGCATCCGCTTTGCCATCGATAATCAACGCCACACCTTCTTCGTAATCAGTGACTTCAATTAAACCGGCATCGGGCGCCGCGACAGCGATGAACGAGGCGCTGGTCGAGTTTTTCAGCGCAACGAATTTAAGATCTTTACGATTAAACTCTGCGCTAGAAGTGATTTTTGCTAGTACAGAATCCTTGGTCAGTATCGATTTTCCGGACATTCTATAAGGACCCACGAAGGAAACTTTCAGGGTGCGTTCTGGGGTAATGGCCATGCCGGAGGCAATCATATCAATTTTGCCTTTTTCGAGGCTCGATATGAGATCACCAAAAGGGATCTTGACGATTTCGAGTTTAACTTTCATCGCAACGGCCAGTGATGCAGCAAGGTCTACGTCGTAGCCCATGTACTTGCCCGATTTACTGACGCCATTCATTGGTGGCTGATCTGCAGACATACCAACTTTTAATACTTTGGCATCGACAATTCGCTTCAGGGTGTCACCCGCCAGGGCGCTTGTGGCGACGATCAGACTGCAAGCCAGAAAGCTGACCATTATTAAACGTTTCAATATAGACATAGAATACTTCTCCTTGTAATTAAGGCGATAAACCTTAAAAGTTATTTTAAATAAAACTTCTCTCCAGAACAAAAGCGACTAAAGAGCTTGCCAGTGTAATTTTGTTTGTTGCAATAGCAAGATCTTTATCAAAAACATTTTCAGTAAAGTTCAATGTTTTTTATTGGGTGTTTTCATAGTGTTGGTCAATACCATGAGGGTTATTTATTTTTCAAGAAAGAAAGCATGTCTCGAGAAATTAATCAGGCCGGCCTGGATTTTCTCAAAAGTTTCGAAGGCTTTTATGCCGATGCCTATATTTTCCCCGCCGGAGTTCTGACCATTGGCTATGGTCACATCGGTGATGATGTCGCTGAAGGTCCGTGCATCAATAAGACGACAGCGGAAGAGTTGCTGAGCAAAGACATGGAGTCTGCCGCGACGAGTGTTGAACGCTTGGTAACAGTGCCGCTGTCTGCCGCCTTAGCCAGTTTCGCCGGCTAAGCGGGGTGTCAGCACCTTGCTGAAAAAGCTCAATCTGAGTGATTACGATGCGGTGCCCACAGAACTTTGCCGCTGGGTAAAAGCCACGGATCCAGCAATGGGAAAGAAACGAACACTCGCGGGTTTGGTGCGACGTCGCTCTGCCGAAGGGGCGCTTTGGTTGGCGCCCGGGGAGTCAAGGCCAGGACTTGAGTCACCGATGCCCCAGCGCATAGAGCCCCCGGTAGAGTCCGATTGTTGACGGCTGGGTATTTGCCACTTACCTACAGGCTGTTGCATAGGAAGTCTCTAAGAGGGATTAAAAAGTAGAGCCCTGCTGAGAGCTGATCACAACAGGGTTCTATCGATAATGATCGCCGTTTATCGTTAGCGGAGCGTGCGAAAGCAGTTGCGAACTTCCTTAATAAAGGTTTCTGGTACTTCAAAGGCGGCAAAGTGTCCGCCCTTGTCTAACTCATTCCAGTGGATGAGATCTTTAAAGCGCCGTTCCGCCCAGCGCCGTGAAGCGCGGAATATCTCCTTCGGATAGACACTGCAGCCGGTAGCGAGAACAATTTCGTCCCGCGACAAATCATTAAAGCTTTCCCAGTAGAGACGGGCGGAGGAGGCGGCACTGGCGTTACACCAGTAGAGCATAATATTGTCGAGCAGTTCGTCTTTGCTGAGTACGTTTTCCGGGTGGCCATCGCAATCCATCCACGCCCAGTACTTTTCCAGTATCCAGGCCATCTGTCCGACGGGTGAGTCACTCAAACCGTAACCCACGGTCTGGGGGCGAGTACTTTGCTGCTTTGAATAGCCCGAATCGTGATCCTGATAGTGCTGCATGCCCGCGAGAGCACTTTGCTCCAGCGGCGTGAGGTCATTCAGGGTTGCCGGGTCGGGTTCAACAATCACCATATTGAGATGAATGGCCTGACAGTTGCCCAGATTCTGCATGCCAATAGCGGCCGTCACCGCCGCACCCCAGTCACCACCCTGGGCGAAATACTTATCGTAGCCGAGTCTCAGCATCAGCTGATTCCAGGTCTCGGCAATTTTCTCAATGCTCCAGCCAGTATTTGCGGGCTTACCGGAAAAACCATAGCCGGGCAGGGCGGGGCAAACCACATGAAAGGCATCTTCAGCATTGCCACCGTGGGCCACCGGGTCGATTAAAGGGCCAATCACTTTCTGGAATTCGACCATAGAGCCGGGCCAGCCGT